>SXGS01273508.1_pt1 | contig 23912 bp, 18 predicted proteins | sample 3174681 | NCBI WGS metagenome assembly SXGS01 (sample SAMN11356861, study PRJNA531348) | freshwater metagenome | isolation source: freshwater sample F1-80 | place: China: Fuxian Lake, Yuxi | collected 2017-12-25
CGTCGATCAGAAGCGGTCGCTGATCGTCGAGGTCAAGGACATCGTCGAGGATCGCCCCATTACGTGGCGCGACCCGGAGGGGAGGCTGCGGGACATCCAGCCGCGCGGCGAGGGGCTGGAGGCGATGGACATGGCGGCGCTGCATGGGCTCTGGATGGCCTTCCAGTTGGAGGGGCGCGGCGGCGAGGTGGATCTGGTCGTCACGGTGAAGGACAAGAAACCTGAGCCGGTGAGCGTGGTTATCGAGGCCAACGGCGACGTGAGGGTCACCTCGGGGTTGAGGCAGGGGCGGCGAGCGCCGCCGGAGGTGGGCGGGATCGAGGGGCTGCGGGATCGCTACGGGCTTGGGCCGCTGACCTCGGGTCGAGGCGAGGCGTGGGACGTGGAGGCCTTGCAGGGGCTTGAGCTGGCGTTGGGCTTGCTGGGGCCGCAGGAGCTGGAGGTGGTCAAGGGGATGGCCTTCATCCGGTATCCAGAGGGGAGCAACCCGACGAGGGGGGCGCTCTACTCGCAGGAGGGGTGCGAGGCGCGGATCTTCATCTACAACCACAGCCTGGAGGCGGCGCGGCGGCAGTTCACCGGGTCGCCGGACGCGCCGCTGCCGCCGCTGACGCTCTCGGCGCTGCACGAGATCGGGCACGCGGTGCACGTCTACCCGTCGCGCAGGATCGCCTGCGCGTTGGAGCCTCGGCTGGAGCGGCTCAAGGCGCGACAGGCGGCGTACAACGCGGCCATCGACGCGCGCAACGATCTGGCAGCGCGGGCCAACCGAGAGCAGTCCAGGGCGCTGATGGAAGAGATCGCGGCGCTGGACGCCGGGCTGGCCGGGGATCTGGCCGCGATGGAGCGGGACAAGAAGGCGCTGGAGGCCGACGCGGGGCGCGCCAACCGGCTGGCGAACCTCGGGCCGGTGCTTGCGGCCTATCGAGATCAGCTCAAGGATCAGCGGTCGCCGACGCGCTACGGCGAGGAGTCGCTCAAGGAGTCGTTTGCGGAGTCCTTCGCGCTCTTCCACGCCGATCCCGAGGCGCTGCGGCGCGTCCTGCCCGAGATCAGCGCGTGGTTTGAGCGCGGGGGCCACGTCGAGGCGCTGGTCCCCGACAAACCCTAAGTTATTCGATCATAATTCAGCCACTGGGGAAAGGTTCTCACCTCTCTCTCATTGGATGAATAGGATACCAAGCAGGTTCCTGAGCGACAACCTCTTGGAGAATATCCACGTAAGACGTAAAGAACTCTTCTGCCGAGTAGGGCTCTTTTCCGAACTTATCCAACAGGATATCAAAACCACCGCTGGCGTAGCGGTTGAGTTTTAAAACACCCTCACCGCTGACACCCTGAGGGGTTGCCAACTCCTTGAGTACCTTCATCACCTCCATTTTCTCATCCAAATCGTAACCGTAATGCACGACCTCCGCACGCAGCAGCAGCCCTAAAATCAGCAAGGAGAAAGGCTTGTAGTCAGTCACAAAATTATCTACAAAATTCGACTTGGGTTGCTGCGTGGAGGACTCAGATGTGCGCCGACCGGCCAATCCCAGCAAAAGACAGAGGTAGTATACATCGAACTTGGTATTAAATGGAGGTTGGCCACTAATATGCCTAAACCACTTCTCCGCATCCACTCTAAGCCGGAAAGACATTTCGAGACTCCATGTAACCCAATGAGGGCAGCAGTTTTTATTGTTTGACGTTGTCCACCAACACAGCGCCTTAAGGAGTTGCGAGTTTGACAGAGTTTGAGAGTCACCGCCCTAGTTAGCCAGTTTCATCTCCCTCCCCTGGAGAAAATGCAACGCGATCAAAGAATTCTTTGCCGCGCACAATGACCCCATTCTTTGTTTTAGACACACCCTGAGACGGGAGATCTCTCAACAATTCTTTATTGCGACTTGAGTCGCGAAATGCTGTCAAATAGAGCACATCGCCCTCGGCTTGCTTGTGAATCTCCTCCTCAAAACCTGAGCGCTCTGAATCCAACACAAAGCCGATAAACTGGGGACACACCTTGGGAATGATGCCCGCGACTTGTTGACGCACTCGGTTGTCTAACGCTGTAACGGGAGCATCAACTAAAAAGGGGAACTCATGCTGACCACGGTTGAATAATGTTGTGAGGAAGGCATACCCGACCGCCAATGTCTGACCCAAACTGGCTCCATCCTGACGACGTAGTTTCAAGGATCCTTTCAAGCCATCAACATAGATGTCGTGCCCAGGCAGGAGTGTGTCAAGTTGGCCGTTCATCTCGTCGATGACACACTTGGCCAGTCGCTGGCGCGAGAGGATATGCGCTCGGCCCAAAATCCCCACGAGTAGATTCTTGTGCTCACGCAGTTCAACGGTCTGCGTAATTTCAGCCAACTGATGTTCGGCATCCTCAGTATATTTCCTCCACCACTTAAGGCAACTGCATTCTTCATTATCAGAGGGGTGAGGTGCGCGCCCCATCTCCTCAAGCAGTTCTTTCAATTCGCCAATCTCCTGACGGTTAACTTCAAAAGCGTTTTCCAACTGGCGCAACTCCTCATCCCCGCCATCGATTAAGCGCTTTTGAATACTCAACTTCTGAGTCTTATAGCCATCCATCTCATGGCTAATCTGACGAACGCTGGTCGCCAAAAAAGCCATATCCTGGGCGAACACCTCTTGCTGGTCGACATGGCGAGAAACGTCGTTTTTTAGCGAATTGAGAATGCCGACAATATCTTGATCGAGATACTGATCGGCACGCATACGAATTTGCTCGCGCGCATTATCATCAAACAAACGACCGCAAACACAGGCATCTTCCCTCTCTAACTCCTTGAAGAATTGCCTAGAGGTGCTCTCAGGTAATTTAAGACGATCAAGTTGATCGCGCACCTCTTGCAAAGCACGCCCAAATATAGGACTAGCCCTAACCGGCGAACGCAACTGATTCATCAACCCTTGTAAGCTTCCACTCAACTCAGTCCGCTTGTCTTTGATGATTTGATCGAGTTCTATATTGAGTTCACGATCTCCTTCAGAACGAGCAATTTGGTGCTCGATTTTCTGCCTGATCTGATCGTTCTCAATCGTTAGTGACAGAAGCTTTTCTTGAGCATTGGCATGAACTTGCTCAAGCTTGGCAAGCCTGTCGCGACACTTCACGGCCATATTATAACGACGGGTTAAACCCTTCTGATCCTTCGCGCTCTTATTATGTGTGGCCTTCTCCCAGTGACGCTCCAGAGCTTTCCCAGCATCCTGAAGCAGATAGAGTTGGAAAAAAGCGTCCAACGCCTCCTCAGCCTTGGTCACTTTAGGATCTAAAAGCTCCCCTGGAAGTTCACCGTCAAACACCAGAAGGTTGACGAAGTGCGCATTAAGGAAGCGGTCCAATCCAGGGGGGGGGTGATATTCTTCCTTGCGACCACGGCTATAGGTGGTGGTGTAAGAAATCTTATTGTGCTCAAAATCAAACCACAGTCCAAAGGTCAGAGGTTCGCCATCGAGTTGCAACCGTAACTCAAACTCCCCGTGATAAACGTCTGTATCCTTAGGGGCATACAATTTGATAGTATCCGGGGACCAACTCCTTCCTTCTCCAGTCAGCGCAGCACGCAGACAATTCAATGTAGTGGTTTTCCCTGTTCCGTTGGGCATTTGAATGAGGCTCACCCGAGGAACATGACCCTCTTGTTCCAAGCGTATGTCGAGGTCTGTACTCCTCAGCCCACGACTTTTCCAACCGAGTATCTGAAGTTTCATCTCAAATACCTCTCCTGCGGATCACTTGCCGCGCGGCATCAAAAAACCTGTCTGTCTCACCATCATTTCCCATAGAAGATCGTCCCTGAGCCACTTCTGCCAGCCAGCGGATCAGACGCTTGGCCAATTTGGGATCCTGCTTGGCCTCGGCGACAGCTTCTTCTAGTGCCAACTCAACTTCGATGTCTAGAGCACCGTGGCTCAATGGTCCCATGCTGATCTTATAATTCGGGTCCATCTAATCATTCCTCTTGTTGAATGGCCGCTAGTTGACTCAGCCATGCAAAGCGAATTGCATCGGCACTGGTGGGATCTTCCTCGATATTATCGAGGACAAAGTCCAAAACTAGCGCACGCTTACTCAAGTTTGTGGGGTCGATACGCAGACATCGACCAATACGCTGAATGGTCTCAAGGCGAGCGCGGTCCGATGACAGCAACACCACGCAGCGGAGGTGTCGAATATCTACCCCCTGTGACAAACGGTGGCAGGTAATCAGACAATCTAGCCTACCTTGTGAGAACTCTATCAAGCGCTTCTTGGCATCGTCACTATAATAAGTAGAGTAGTTGCTGGTGTGTCGATGGATGGCGCTAGTGATTAAATCGCCGTAGCTCATCTCGTGGACAAAGATAATCGAGGACTTTAAAACACTGGTGTCCTTTTTAAGGTAGGTCTTGAACACCTCGGGCTTCTGTTCTGCCGTCTTATAAACAGCCGCTAAAAATAGCCAAACCTCCTCCTGAGACATAGGCTGTCCCTGCGCCTTACGCGCAGCTTGCATCTTGTAGACATTACGCAGTCGGTCGCGATCGCCTTCGGTCAACTCGTAATTGAGAGCCAGGTAATCGAACTCACACAGAATGCCCCTCTTGATGGCATCTTCCAGACCAAAGAAGAAGAAAACCTTGCCCAATTCCCGCGTGATAAACTCGGTTCCAACTTCATCATACTCACGCTCAGGAGTCGCACTCAGGCCAAGACGGTAGCCAAAATGTTGATGCTCTCCGACTAGATCACGTACACAGTTTGCGCTGCCCAAACCATGGACTTCATCATGAATGATGAGCAGACGCCTCCGCTTCTCGGGAGGCAGACGTTGGAAGAGGCTCTTGAGTTGACCTCGGGACACAATCAACAGAGAATTTTCAGGATGGGAAGCGAAGCGCCCGAGTTCGTGGTGGTCGTGGTAGTGCCTGTACTGTACCAAACCCAAGTCGCCGATGTGCTCAGTGACTTCCTGACCCCATTGGTCCAACAGATCATTGCCGATGGTTGAGATAATGACACCATCAATCTCATCTCGTTCTTTGAGGGCGCGCACAATAGACAAGGCAGTTCGCGTCTTACCTGTCCCAGTCGCCATCTCCAAGACACCAGCGCGAACCTCAAGAAATCGTTCTAAAGCCTGGCGCTGATGGCGCCACTTCTCATTGGGTGGCAATTCTGGGGCTGGTAGCCTGTATGCCCCCCCTAGTGTTGGCTTTATTGTAGGAGCCTGCTCCGTGATGCGGTCCAATATTTCGAGAGAGGGAGAAACTACTCTTAGACCACGAGCTCGTCCTTGCCAAGCTTCTGTGAACTGGTCGCACTTAGCTCGTACGCGCTCCTGATCCCCTGGAATCCAACTGCGAAACACATCCAACGATTCATAGTTGCGTTCATGGCCAGCACTGGTCTCATTAGCTGAGCCTGTAAAGGCAATCTTTTCATCCCACGGAAAATGAAACAAGCCTATCTTCTCATGAAAAAGCTCGGAGTGCTCGACGTGATGGGGGAATGCCAACTTGACTTCCAAGCGCTCGTTAGCCACTAACCAGGAGAAGAGTTGGTAGAGTTGGTCACCTCTGTAGACGTCTTGTTTAATGTGCTCGAGCTTTTCTAAAATATCGTCCGCTATCTGCTGTTGAAGCAACTTGCGACTGTCGGGGTGCACCGCTTTCAATAAAGCTTCTTTATCATCACTGGAGAGTTGAGGCGAGATCAAGAGTTGAATATGAGTTTGGTCGCAAACGAGAAGGGGGAGCATTCGCAACCAACTCAACAACACATGACTTGAGAAGTACCCCGCGGCGCGTTGATAAAGAGTGCAATACTCCAAGCACGGCTCAAAAAAATCTCGCCCCAAGTGATCATGACCGCTGCGGTAAATCATTCTTGTCTGGCGAATATGTTCTTGAGGAGTCATGCAATCTTCCGCCAACAAAGGATCAGTCGTCAAAAGGCATCGGTGCGCCCGGAAAGATTAAAGGGCCGACAATTCTTCGACTAATGAAGACAGAAGTGTCTTCTTACGTCGCAAGCGCATTGTCGACAGCAATTCGGCCAGTAGTTTGTCCTCGTCCTCCACTTCATCGGGAATCCCTGAGGAAGCGGCGAAGATACCTGGGTCAACCTGAAATTCGGCCTTGGCACGCTTATAAGTTTCAGAGAACCCTTCTGGAGTAGCGGATGCCACGCAAGGCTCTGCAGCGTGAACAGACCCGAAGTGGTGTTGCAGGGCCCCTTCAACGTCTTGGTTCGAGAGATCAAGTTGCCGGGCAAACAACTCCAGCACCTCCCTCTCTTTCGGGTGCAGGACCCCATCAGCGTTGGCTACCTGAGCCAAAGAGTTCAATATCCAACGACGCGCCTCATCGGGCGCTGTGTTCAGCAAAGACAGTTGAGCCTCGATGCACGTGGGATGATTGCGAAGCCTCTTAAGATCCGCAATGGCCCAAGCAGGGTTGTGGCTGACCTGAGCCAGCCGATTCATGATATCCCACTCGGCTGAATGCACGCGCCCATCGGCATCAGAAAGAATGTAGAGCACTTTCACGCATGCCATTTGTTGACTGATGCTCAATGACCTGAACATAATGGCCTCTTGATTCAGAGATCCCCTTCCAACTCGTATAGCCCTTTATAAAGACCTATCTCGATAATTGATTGATAGCTTGGTAAACAGCACTCCAGTCCGGATCCTCTGTTCCATGAAACCAAGACATACGCACTACTTCTTGGGCTTCGTTCTCGCTCAACCCCATGGCAAGCATGACATGACTTGGGTTGTAATGGCTTGATGTACAAGCCGAACCGTTAGAGATCGCAACCAGCCCCTTAACCTGCACGATCAGCGCCTCCGAGTCAAGGCCTGGGAAACGCAAGCTCGCGGTATTGTGCAGCCTCCTAGCGTTGTCCCCCACCCAGCACGGCGCCAGCGGCTCAAGTTCAGCAACCAGTTTCTCACGAAAGGACTCACAGGCTGCTCGTCGCTCGGCGTTGTGGGCCAAGGCCAACTCAGCCGCCTTACCAAGCCCCACCACGAGCTGAACGGGCAAGGTGCCTGGCCGCAGTCCTCTCTCCTGACCGCCGCCCACCATGATCGGGGTCAAGGGGGGCCTGGCGTAGCCACGGCGCCGCGCGATCAGCGCCCCAATCCCTTTGGGGCCATAAATCTTGTGTCCGCTGATGCTGATCAGGTCGATGCGCTTTGCTTGTAGAGGCTCGATCAGCTTGCCGAAGCTCTGGGCCGCGTCGACGTGGAAGTAAGCGCTGTGCCCTTCCAATCGAGCACATACCTCTTCGATGGGTTGGATGATGCCCGTCTCGTTGTTGACGTGCATCAGCGACACCAGGAGCGTCTCTGGTCGAAGGTGGGATGCCAGCTCATCAGGATCGATCCACCCGCCTGGGGTCGGGGCCACCAGCGTCACCTCGAACCCTTGGCTCTGAAGGCGCTCAAGCGGCTCCAGGATCGCCTTGTGCTCGATCTGGCTGCTGATGATATGGCGTCGTCCTGTCTCCATCCCGTGCGGGGCCAACCCCAGCAGCGCCAGGTTGTTGCTCTCGGTCGCGCCGCTGGTGAACACCACCTCATCTCGTCCACACGCCACCACCGCTGCGACCCTGTCGCGCGCTTGCTGGGTCGCTTTCTTGGCCCGCTGCCCGTATTGGTGGGTCCGACTGCCCTCATTGCCGAACTCCTCGGACATGAACCTCACCACCTCTGACAGAACCTCGGGGTCCATGGGGGTCGTGGCGTTGCAATCCAGATAGATGGTCATGGTTCGTAATCTCCAGGGTTGTTCAGTGGTAAGTGTTCGGCAACAGAAACGAACATGTTTGTAACCTTGTGCCTTTTGTGCTTGACACCCTGACCCATGCTGGGCGATGAACCTGTCTGGAGCTTGACGTATGTTCCCCTCGATGGTCAAGCTCCCGACTCAAGATCCTTCCAACAAGGACACCCAGTGGATCCATCGTTTGGTTACAGCTTCCCAGCCATTCGCGGCGTACAAGCCCAACGAGACTTCTACATCTCCATGTGCCCGCTCAGGCTCATCCCTCGTATCTTCTCTTTTGATGGGGAGGAGTTGCCCCCAGAGATGCGCGCCCAGCGCAACCTCAACGAGGATCGGATCCCTGAGCTGAAGCAGTACATCCTCGACAACCCCGACGACTACGTCTTCTCCGCTTTAACCGCCTCCATCGACGCCGAGGTCCAGTTCGAGGCTGTCGGGCAAGGGGATGGCCAACGCGTCGGCCTCCTGCGAGTTCCCATGGACGCTCGGTTCATCATCAATGATGGGCAGCATCGCCGCGCGGCCATCGAGGCGGCCCTCCGAGAGAACCCCAGCCTGGGCTACGAGACCATCGCCGTCGTCTTCTTCATGGATCGCGGCCTGAAGCGCTGCCAGCAGATGTTCGCCGACCTCAACCGCTATGCAGTCCGACCCTCGCCCTCGATCGGTGTGCTTTACGACCATCGGGACTCGCTGGCCACCTTGACCCGAGAGGTGAGCTTCAAATCCAAGCTGTTTCGCGATCTTGTCGAGACCGAAAAATCATCCCTCGCGACCCGCTCACGCAAGCTCTTCACGCTCAGCTCCTTGTACGTGGCCAATCGGGATCTGGTGCATGGGTGGGAGGGGATGGCCTTTGATGAGGCCGTGGCCAAGGTCAAAGCCTTCTGGGAGGAGTTGGCCACCCACATCCCTGAGTGGACTTTGGTTCATGAGCGCAAAGTGTCAGCCGGCGAGGTCCGTCGCGACTTCCTGCACTCACACTCCCTCTTCCTCCAGGCGATGGGACACATGGGCAATGCCCTTTTGGAGAATGAGGACTGGCGCGACGTGCTGCCTCGTATCGCGACTATCGACTGGATGCGCAGCAACCCGATCTGGGAAGGGAGGGCCTTGCTCGATGGGCGCCTGCGTAAGTCCCATCGAAACGTCATCCTGACGGGTAACGTCATCAAACAGGCCATGAACCTCGAACTCACCGACCTTGAGCGCAAGACCGAGGCGGGCTTCAAGCTGGAGAGAGCACAATGACGGACTCCGCATTCGCCGAACTTGGCCTCCAGAACACCGTCAATGACCTGTGTGAAGAGATCGGCGCCCTGTACTGCGCCGACGCCATCCCCTGGGTGGTCGGCTACAGCGGCGGGAAGGACTCAACGGCTGTCCTGCAGCTCGTCTGGATGGCCCTCCAACGCCTTGAGCCCGTCAAGCTCACCAAGCCCGTTCACGTCATCAGCACCGACACCCTCGTCGAGAACCCCATCGTCGCCTTGTGGGTTGAGCGCTCGCTGAAACGCATGGAAGAAGCCGCCCTGGCTCAGAACCTCCCCTTCCATCCCCACCGCCTCACCCCCGAGGTCAAGGACAGCTTCTGGGTCAACCTCATCGGTCGCGGCTACCCCTCTCCCCGCCCTTTGTTCCGCTGGTGTACCGAGCGCCTCAAGATCAAGCCCTCGAACAAGTTCATCCTCGATGTCGTTCGGACCAACGGCGAAGCCATCCTCATTCTGGGGACTCGAAAGGCCGAGAGCAGTCGACGCGCAGCTCGCATGAAGAAGCTGGAGACCATGCGCGTCCGCGAGCGCCTCAGCCCCAACGCCTCGCTCCCCAACTCGCTCGTCTATTCGCCCGTCGAGGATTGGAGCAACGACGACGTCTGGGTCTTTCTCATGCAGAACCCCAACACCTGGGGCTACCGCAACAAAGACCTCCTCACCATGTACCAGGGCGCCTCTCCCGATGGTGAATGTCCCCTGGTCATCGACACGACGACCCCCAGTTGCGGCAGCAGCCGCTTCGGCTGCTGGGTCTGCACCCTCGTTGACAAGGATCGCTCCATGGAGGCGATGATCCAGAACGACGAGGAGAAGGAGTGGATGCTCCCGCTGCTCGATCTGCGCAATGCCCTCGACATGCGCGACGAAGCCAACAACCGCGACGACCGGCAGGTGCGAGACTTCCGCCGAATGTCGGGTCGGGTGGAGCTCTACGCGCGTGGCTACATCCCTGGCCCCTACATTCAATCAGCCCGCGAAGACTGGCTTCGACGCCTGCTCAACGCTCAAACCCATATCCGCCAGACTGGCCCCGAAGACGTCCGCAACATCCAGCTCATCACCCTCGAAGAGCTCAACGAGATCCGGCGCATCTGGGTGATGGACAAGCACGAGATCGAAGACAACCTCCCGCGCATCTACCAGGGGGCCATCAATAAGCCATTCCCTGGACTCAAGCGGCTCAACGACAACCACGTCTTCGGCGCCCAGGAGATGAAGCTCCTGCGCGATGCTTGCGACGGCGACGATCTCCACTTCGAACTGCTGCGCGAGCTGCTCAACATCGAAGGACGCTACCGCACCATGGCCCGGCGGGCTGGGCTCTTCGACGCGCTTGAAGGCGCCTTCAAGCGCAGCGCGTTCCAGGACGTCGATGACGCCACGTCCTCCGCACGCCAACGACGGGATGTGCTCGACGCCGCGCGCAACGGCAATGTGCTCCGCTTTGACATGCTCCTGGAGCGTCTCAACAACGATGAGATCAACCAGGCCCTTGCCCTCGAAACCATCCAGTCTGACGAAGAAGCGACGCCCTCATCCTCCGAAGTACCTTCGGTGCTCGCGATGGTCCAAAAGGCCACTCGACCTGACGACCCATCCGCCCTTCAGAAGGAGGCGTCTCCATGATCCTTGATAACATCACCCTCTACAACTTCGGTCTCTATCGAGGCTTCCAGACGATCAACCTCACCCCTCCATCCCCTGACAAGCCAATCGTCCTGTTTGGAGGTCTCAACGGCGGCGGCAAGACCACCCTGCTGGATGCCATCCAACTGGCGCTCTACGGCAAGCTCGCCCGATGCTCCAACCGCAACAGCCTCTCATACGGAGACTACCTGAGCCGCTGCATCCACTCGGGCTATAACCCGACGCGCGAGGCCGCCATCATCCTTGAGTTTCGCCACACCATCGACGGCGAGAGCGCCTCCTACCGCGTTCAGCGCAAGTGGAGCAACGACAACCGCAGCGTCTCCGACAGCGTCATCATCAACCGGAACGGCGCCATCGATGAGGTCCTGGCTGAACGGTGGGCCGAGTTCGTCGAAGACCTCCTCCCCAGCAACATCGCCCATCTCTTCTTCTTTGATGGTGAAAAGATCGAGGCCTTCGCCGACCCGGCCAGGTCTGCCGAACTTCTCCAATCCGCCATGCACTCTCTGCTCGGACTCGACATGGTCGACCGCCTCAACGGCGATCTGCTCGCCCTTGAGCGCCGCAAGAAGGAAGAGGCCCTCGACAGCGCCTCCAAAGTCCAGGTCGGCGAACTCGCCGTGGAAATCGAAGCCATCCACAAGCTCAACGAGACCACCAACGAAAAATTCGCCAAAGCCAACCGCGATATCGACAACGCCGCTAAAGCCCTTGATCGCATCGAACAGACCTTCCGACTTGAGGGCGGCACGCTCTTTGAGCAGCGACAGCAATTGGAATCAGAGCACGCTCATCTTAAAGGAGCCCTGGCTCAAACCACCAAAGAGCTCGTGGCCATCGCAGGGCAGTCGGATACCCCGCTCCTTATCCTCACCCACCTCCTGACCTCCCTCAACGACCAGCATGGCATCGAGAAGAACCAACGCGACAACGACATCCTGCTTCGCCTGCTCGCCGATCGCGACGAGTGGCTACTTGATCGCCTACGCCATCTGGGCGCCGCGGAAGAGCTCACCCAACAGACCACGGCTCTCCTTGATTCGGATCGTCAGGGCCGCGTCTTCCAGCACACTCCCCAGGCCTTTGCCCTCCTCTCCAAAGAGGCCACGGGACTGCTGCTGGCCCTCCTCCCTTTCCAGGCCAATGAAGCCCGAGAGCGGCTCAATGACCGACTGGCCAAGGCTCAACAACTGCGTGAGGAGTTGGAACAACAAGATCGCCGACTGGGTGCGATCCCCGAGAGTGACAACATCCACTCCCTCATCGAAGAGCGCCAACGCCTCAAGACTGAACTGAACCACATGCGCCAACTCCGTGATGCACTCCAGGAAGAACTCAAGGCTCGCTCGAACGCCGCAGAGCGCCTTGAAGCTGAACGCAACAAGCTCCTGGAGTCCGTCGCACGCGATGAACTCAAGCGCCTGGACGCTCAGCGCCTCTTGAACTTCTCAGAGCGCTCGCGCGACACGCTGAAGCAGTTTCGTGAGAACGTCTTGAGTCACAACATCAACCGCATCGAGGCCATGATCCTCAAGAGCTTCAACGCCCTCATGCACAAAGACAACTTTGTGCACGACCTGAACATCAACCCCCAGACCTTCGACTTGATGTTGCGCGATGGCCAGGGCCGCCTCATCGAAGCCAACCGCTTGTCGGCCGGTGAGCGTCAACTCCTGGCCGTTTCCATGCTCTGGGGCCTCGCACGCGCCTCTGGCCGCACCCTTCCCATCGTCATTGACACCCCGCTGGGTCGACTCGACTCTCAACATCGCGCCAACCTCATCGAGCGCTACTTCCCCACGGCCAGCGAACAGGTCCTCCTCCTCTCGACCGACGAAGAGATCGATCCCCACTACTATCGCCAACTCGCCCCCTCCATTGGCCGCACCTATCACCTCGATTACGACGACGCCCAGGCTTTTACCAAGGTCAAGCCTGGCTATTTCTGGAGTGAGGAGTTGGCCTCATGACCCATCCCATCGAGAACATCCGCCTGTCAGAGCGCGATAAGGAACGCCTCATCACCCTCAAACGCACCCTGGGGCTGACTCAGTGGAACGAGCTGTGTCGCTGGGCCTTTTGCATGTCGCTGGCCGATCCCAACCCGCCGACGGCCAAGAAGATCCCCTCTGACAGCTCCATCGAGATGACTTGGAAGACCTTCGGTGGCCAGCACCACGAACTCTATCTGGCGCTCCTCAGCCTGCGCTGTCACCAGGATGGCCTCCCACTCGACGATGAGACGCTTCGAACTCAGTTCCGCCTTCACATCAACCGCGGCATCGCCGCCATGAGCGGCAACCCCAAGTTGCGCTCCGTCGAGGCCCTCATCCAACAAGCCATCAAACCCACCCACCAACCGCCCCGATGACAAGGCGTGGATCATGGACTGGCCTTCGCTCCTTGATAAGTTCCGGCAGCTCGACGTTGGAAAGCGAGTAGGGACATCCCTTTACTTGCACGTCGCTTTGATTCCGTCTCTACCCGACCCCTTGCGCGACTTCGTTGAAGACTTGCCCTGCCGCGTTGGCTTGACCCCCGAGGACGCCAACGTCATCAAAGTTGACCTGAACCGGAAACGGGTCTCGCTGCTCAGCTACCCCGGGTTCTGGGACGAAGGGTTCCCTCGTCTGGCAACGAGTTGGACACTCGACCTGAACACCAACCAGCATTCATGCAGACGCTACAACCTGGACAACAACCCGCCCATCCTCCATCGCAAGGAGCTCCTCATCCCAGCCGACCACGCCGAGGTCAGTCCTTTTCAGGCGCTCACCGAGGCCGCCGAACAGATGGGCTTGTTCGCTGACACCCAGACTATTGGTCGACTCGACCGCTGGAACCAGGAGCTCGCCGCGCGTGGCCTGTGCGTTCAGGGACACCAACTGTTGCGCCTCGAAGATCCCCGCGCGTCAGCTCCCCTGATCGAGCCCCCAGAAGACACCTCGCCCTTCCTCGCGGACGACTCAAGCTCTCCCGACCTGGAGTCTGACCAACCTCAACAGACCACCATCCATCGCCACAAGACCGCCATCACACGCCGAACACTCTCGGCACCCGTTCAGGCCCTGTGGCGCTATGGTTTTCTTGACGGTCGCTATGTGGTCTTCGACTACGGCTGCGGACATGGTGACGATGTACGCGCGTTGACCGAAACAGGGCTGACCGTCGGGGCCTGGGATCCTCACTTTCGCTCCGACGGAGAGAAGCACGACGCCGACGTGGTCAACCTGGGCTTCGTCATCAACGTCATCGAAGACCCCAGAGAGCGCCGAGAAGCCCTCCAAGGTGCTTTTGCCCTCTCCAGGCATGTGCTGGCCGTCTCTACGCTCATCGGTGGCCGACAAGCCTACGAGAAGTTTCGACTGTTTCGCGATGGTGTCCTGACCTCGATTGGAACCTTCCAGAAGTACTACACCCAGACTGAGTTTGAGGAGTACGTCAAGGACTCCCTCGGTCGCGAGCCCGTCACCATCGCCCCTGGAGTCTTATTCGTCTTCAAGACCGATGAGCAGGAGCAGGACTTTCTGGCCCTGCGGCAACGCCAGCGTTGGCGCGTCCACGCACGAAACCCAATGCCTCGCGCCCCTCGCCGTGAGCGCCCTCCACGCCAACCCCGCGCGCCACGCCCACAAAAGGTCTCACGCTGGGTGGAGCACGCCGAGCTCCTCGACGACTTCTGGAGCTGCTGCCTCGATCTGGGTCGACAACCTGAGCCTGGAGAATACACGCGCGAACCAGAGCTGCGCGACCTCCTTGGCCCACCCAGGCGAGTCTTGAACCACCTGCTCAAAACCCATGGCGCCGAAGCCCTTGGTAAAGCTCGTGATGATCGTATGGGGGACACCTGCGTCTATCTGGCGCTCAACTTCTTTGAAAGGCGACGCTCGTTCGGAACGCTCTCCACGCGGCTCAAACTCGACGTCAAGGCGTTCTGGGGTTCCTACAAAGCCGCCATGGACGAAGCCCAGCGCCTCCTCTTCTCGGTTGGGAGCACCGAGGTCATCCACCGAGCCTGCGTCCAGGCTGCTGAGCATGGCCTCGGCCACCTCGACAAAGACCACTCCCTCCAACTCCATAGTTCGCTTGTGACCGAGTTGCCCCCGGTGCTGCGTATCTACCTGGGTTGCGCGACCAAGCTGTATGGCGATGTGGAAGAAGCCGACCTGCTCAAGATCCACATCCAATCCGGTAAAGTGAGCCTCATGCTCTACGATGACTTCGAAGGCTCCCCTCTTCCCAACCTCATCGAGAGAGTCAAGATCGATCTCCGCCGCAGGCACATTGACTTCTTTGAGTACGGGGACAAATTCCCTCCCCAACCCATCTACCTCAAATCTCGCTTCATCTACGAGGGCTTCGATCACTACGACGAGCAGAAGACCTTCGATCTTAAACTGGAAGCGCTCAACCTATTTGACTTCAGCGAATTTGGGCCATCGCGCGAAATGTTTTCAACAACACTGAAACAGATCGAGTTGGAAGTCAAAGGCTTCACACTGACTCCAGCCGCAATCAACACCTGAAATTCAATCCCTAGATCGTCCAGCCATCAAACCTGAAGACGCTGAGTTGAAAATAATGTTTTCAGTGATTCGTTGAAGCCGCCAATCACTTCGAGATCAGGCCTTGTAGAGCTTGTCAAGCGCGAAGGCGGTCAGGATGGAGGGCTCGCTGAGCGCCTTGGAGGCCGACTCGGCGCAGGTGCGGGCGCGGCGGGCGATCGAGACGATGATCCCGTCGAGGAGATCGAGGCGCTCGGTCACCTCGGGGGTGCCGGGCGACAGGGCGTCGCGCTCGCTGGCCAGCGCGTCCAGCTCTCCAATGCGCGCCTGGAGCGCCTCAATGAAGGGCTCGCCGACGCGCTCGATCACCAGCGGCTTGACGGCCTCCAGCCCGACCGCGCCGGCGAGGGTCTTGAGCTGCACGGCCAGCGGCCGGATCACGTCCGTGCCTTGTGAGGTCGATTCGAGGGCGACTTGAAGGGCCGTGTGGGCCTCGGTGGCGCCCTGATCGAGCAGATCCTGCTCGGCGCCGTTGAGCGCGGCCCGCACTTGCTCGCGCGTCCTGAGCCCTTCGGTGATGATCTTCTGGGCGTCCCGCGTGGCGCCCTTCTTCGACGTGCGCGTCCCGTGTCGCGCGTCCACGATGCCCTTGAGCATGTCCAGGGCGTCCTTGAGCCTCTCGCCGTCGCGCGGGATGAAGCCGAAGGGCTTGAGCGCCTCCCCGTGCTTCGCCAAGGCCTTGAAGGTCCTGTTGGCCTGCTTGAGCGTCTGCTCAGACGAAAACTGCCGCCCGGTCTCGATGTACCTGGCCTTGGCCTCTTTCGAGAAAGCGTCGAGATCCAGCCCCATGATTCCCTCCCTTGAGGTTTGTTTCCCTGTACTTCACCACCAATACCCCACCAAGGCCTGCTCCCTGGCCCCCTGTCAATCTTTTTCTCCCCCGCTCCGCATTTTCTTCGGGTCTGGACCAGCCATTGTCACCCGAGGTGCCCGCCCATCAACCTGAGGCGCCGACTTGCTCACCCAAGGCGCCGACCTGCTCGCCCAAGGCGCCAACTTGCTCGCCCAAGGCGCCGACCTGCTCGCCCAAGGCGCTGCCACTTCAACCGAGGCGTCGACTTGCTCACCCGAGGCGCCCGCCCATCAACCCGAGACGCCCCCCCATCAACCCGAGACGCCGACTTGCCAACCCAAGGCGCCGACTTGCCAACCCGAGGCGCCGACTTGCTCACCCGAGGCGCCTCGATCCGTGCGGATCAGCGGCTCCAGGCGGCGAAGACCTCGGCGGCGTGGAGCCTGATGTCGAGGTGGCCGGCGGCGGCCGGGACGACGCCGCTGTGGCCGCAGGTCAGATCGAGGGCGCCCAGCGGCGTGTCGACGCGGACGGCGCCGGCCACGCAGGTCAGCGCGATCATCGTGTCGGCGAGGACGCGCAAGGGGCCGTCGCCGGACCACCGCTCGGCTTCGAACCAGTCGGTGCGGACGACGCGGACCCGCGCCGCGCCGATGGCCGCCGCGCCGCTGGCATCGGCGCCGCCAGTTGCCGCGCCGATGGTCGCCGCTGACGCTCCCGCGCCACGGATCGCAGAGATGGGATCGGACAAGCGGGAGGCGGCCTGGATCGCGACAGGGCGAGAGCGGCAGGACTCGACGAAGGCGTCGCCGCGCGGGCCGCCCCAGCGGGTCACGGCCAGCGATCGCTCGACGTGAAGAGGCCTGGGGACGCCGCCAGGATCGAGGTGGCCCTCCGCGTCGTAGCGGCGGTTCCAGTCCCAGAAGCGGTAGGTCAGCCCCCGACGCCCCGGCGCGACGTGCTGCGGCTCGATCACCGTCACCCCGCCCCCGATCGCATGGATCGTCCCCGCCTCGATGATCCACGCCTCGCCGGGGATCGCCGGCACGAAGTTGAGCAGCTCGTCCAGCGCGCCACCCTCGTCCAGGCACCGCTCGACGTGACGGCGCTCGACGCCCTCGCGCAGCCCGAGGTAGATGCCGGCGCCGGGCTCGGCGTCCAGCACGATCCAGCTCTCGGGCTTGCCGCTCTCATCCGAGGCCAGCGCAGGATCGTCCGGCGCGGGGTGGACCTGCACCGAGAGGTTGTCGGCGGCGTCCAGGAGCTTGACCAGCAAAGGCGACTGGCCGTAGCGCGCCGCGACGGAGTCCCCCAGCCACCCGACCGGATCGGCGGCGATCAGGTCGCGCAGGGTCTGCCCGGTGCCCTCGACGCGGCTCGGGAAGGAGGGCTCGACCGAGACCTCCCAGGACTCCCCGATCACGTCGGCGTCGAGCCTCAGATCGCGCTTGAGGCGCGTCAGGAGCTTGCGCCCGCCCCAGGGGGTCCGGGTCGGCGGGGTGAAGTTGTCGGGGCGCAGCCGCTCGGGCCTCATGCAATGTCCTCACCAACCCCGATGAACCGGGGATCGAAGCGGCGCTCGCCGCGCAGATCAAGGCGCGAGGGCTCGGCCAGAGCGCCGCGCCGAGGACCATGCTGCCTCAAGGCGGTGGGCGACCGCAACCTCGGAGTTGTTGGATGGACACGCGGTCCTTCCGGCGATGGGGCGTTGTTGGATGGACACGTGGTCCTTTCGACGGTGGGCGTTGTTGGATGGACACGCGGTCCTTCCGACGATGGGGCGTTGTTGAGCGGACACGCGATCCTTTCGACGATGGGGCGTTGTTGGATGGACACGCGGTCCTTCCGGGGACCGACGGGTTTGCCGCTGTCGCGGCTGCACGCCGCGGCTACTCTGTTTCGCCCCTCCGGGGCTCCAATTACCGAGCCGCCCCTCCGGGGCGGGAGGGGATGGGACAACGCACGAACAGATCAAATCGATCGGTGGGTGTCCCGGCGTCTCGGGGCTGCAAACCATCGCGGGCCTTCAAGATTACCAAGATGGGATACGCATTTTAGAGCCCCGGCAGGGGCGAAACAGAGTAGCCGCGTGGTGCAGCCGCGACAGCGGCAAACCCGTCGGCGATCGGCGAACCCGTCGGCGATCGGCGAACCCGTCGACGATCGGCGAACCCGTCGACGATCGGCGAACCCGTCGGCGATCGACAAACCATCGGCGATCGGCGAACCATCGGCGATCGGCGAACCCATCGGCGATCGGCGAACCCGTCGGCGATCGGCAAACCCGTCGGCGATCGGCGAACCCGTCGGCGATCGGCAAACCCGTCGACGGTCGGCAAACCCGTCGGCGCCGCTGTTGAGGGTGGCGTTGCAAATGCAGGGTGGAAGCGCTAGAAGCAGGACCTGCTCACGACGCGCGTGGACCGACGCGCGACGACACAAGCCCGGCGGCCCTCGCTGGCCCAGGGACCACCTCAAGCCCCCAGCGCCATGATCAGCACCCGCACCGCGCCCTTCATCGCCCTGGCACTGACGATCGCCGCCCTGGCGGCGTGCAGCGACACGACAGAGGGCGCCGGCGACAGCCCCGACACGGGCTTCCTCGTCGACGACATCATCCCGCAGGGCGAACCTGAGCCCGAGCCCGACGCCGCCCTCCCGATCGAAGACGCCGACCCCGACGAGCCGGATGTGATCGACACGCCCGACGTCGAGGTCGAGGACGAGGAGCCCGGGGTCGACCCGGCCTGCGATCAGGACGGCGACGGGGCGCTGTCGGTGGCCTGCGGCGGCCAGGACTGCGACGACACGAGCAACCTCGTGACGCCCGGCCGCGAGGAGCGCTGCGACGCGATCGACAACAACTGCAACGGCGTCAACAACGAGGGCGTCGACTGCACCTTCTTCGCGCACACCGGCGAGGGGCTCTACCGGCTCGATCCCTTCATGTTGACCTCGGTGCGGGTGACGGACGTGCCGAACCTCTTTGACATCGACACGCACCCGGACGGGACGCTCTACGGGATCGCGCAGGACACGCTCTACCGCTTCGAGGACGCGCGCAACACGTGGTTCATCGTCGGCACCTTCCCGGAGCTGGAGGACGGCACCGGGCTGGCGATCGACTCGATGGGGACGGCCTGGGTCACGGCCGCCGACAAGATTTTTACGATCAACCTGACCACCGCCCAGGCGCGCCTCATCGGCCCGCTCGGCGGCACCTTCTTCTCCAGCGGCGACTGCGTGATCAACAAGGAGGACACCCTCTTCATGACCTCCAAGGACTTCAACCAGCCCGACACCCTCGTGCTGGTCAACCGCTCGACGGGGCGCGGCACGGCGATCGGCAGCATCGGCTTCACCGGCGTCTTCGGCCTGACGGCGGGCTACGGCCGCCTCTTCGGGGTCAACAGCCGCGGCGAGCTGCTGGAGATCAACCGCGACACGGGCCAGGGCACGCTCTTGCACACCTTCCCGGACAAGCGATGGTTCGGCGCCGCCAGCAGCCCCGGCCGCTGACCCCAGGAGCCCGCCATGAACGAGACTGACCCCAGGCGCGCCTTCGGCTTCCCGTCGGCCGGGAAGTCCAAACGCACCAGCAGCCCATGAACGAGACCGGCCCCAAGCGCGCCTTCGGCTTCAAGCTCTGCGTCGGGGGCCTGTCCGTCTACCTGCTCGCCCTGGTCGTCAACCTCGTCTTCTATCAGGTCTTCGCCCGCCTCTTTATCGCCGCCATCTACGGCGACGGCTCGACGAGCCTGGCCCTGGAGATCTTCGAAACCGCCAGCACCTTGACCTTCTTCGGCGCCCTCCTGGCCACCTCCACGGGCGCCTGGATCGCCGCACGGCCCGAACACCCCCGCGGCTCCAACCTCGCCAGGATCGCCGGCCTCAGCCTCCTGATCACCGGCGCCCTGCCGCTGTCGCTGCGCATCCTGGCCGGCCTGACCGGCCAGCCCCTGGGCAGCAACGAGAGCCTCATCTCGCCTGAGCTGGCCCAGGCCGTCTACCTCGTGGTCCGGGTCACGGGCACAGGCGGCTTCGCGCTCCTGATGGCCGCCGTCGACACCCTCCACAGAGGTCAGGCGCGCCCGAACGCGGTGATCGCCGTGGGCGTCGGCGCCACGATCGGCTTCTGGCTCACGTGGCTGGGATTCGATGCCCTCGACCTCCTCTCCGGCAGCCTCAACTCGGTCCTCATCACCGCCATCATCCTCGCCAGCGACCTGGCCCTGGGCCTCGCCGTCGGGATCATCATCTTCGGAGGGCTCCTGCCGGCGCTCCAGGGCGCCACCTCCGAGCCAGCGCCGATCTACGGAGAGCAGACCTCCGCGCGCAGCGGCCCCTGGAGCGGCGTCGGCAACATCGTCGTCGGGGGGCTCTTCATCGCCGGGGGCGCCAGCGGCACCCTCGTCCTGCGGGGCACGGACTCCTCCGGCGCCATCGCCGCCCTCGGCGGCCTCCTGATCCTCGTCGGCCTCGTCCGCCTCGCGATCAACCACCGGCCCAGGTAGACCCCGATCCACGCCCAGGAGCCCGCATGAACACCCCGCGAGATGTCCTCGGCCTGATCGTCGAGCCCGACCCCGATCATGGCGGCGAGCAAGGCGGCTGGAGGGTCATCGACGGAGGTGGGGAGGTCCTGGGCCGCGGGACGCTGCCGCGGTGCGATCGGCTGCGCCTGGAGCACCTCAGATCCGGGGTGGGCGTGGGCCGCCCCAACATGAAGTTCCCCACCCTGGGCGGCAAGCAGCTCTGGGGCGACGTCTTCGTGTCGTGCGGGTGGCGCATCCAGCAGGGCGTCTTCAACGACCACCACCGCCTCCTGAACCCTCAGGACAGGCGCATGGCCTGGGGCAGCTTCGAAGAGTGCCGGGTCGCCTTCGAAGGCGAGCGGCTTGAGCGCGGGCTGCGACCCCAGAGCGCGCACGCCCTCGTGCTGCTCCACGGGCTGATCCGCGCCAAGGAGGCCATGAGCGCGCTGGGGGCGACCTTCGACAAGGCCGGCTACGAGGTGCTCAACGTCAACTACCCCAGCACGCGCGCAGGGATAGAGGCGCACGCCGATCAGGTCGAGCGGCTCCTGGATCAGACGTGGGGCATCGACACGGTGTCCTTCGTCACCCACAGCCTCGGGGGGATCGTCGCGCGGACCTTGCTGTCGCGCTGCGGCCGCGAAGGCGGCTGGCGAGAGCGCGCCCGAGTTCACCGTCTGCTGATGATCTTCCCGCCGAACCAGGGCGCGAGCAAGGCCGAGCGCTGGAAGTCCTTCGCGCTGGCGCGGGCCGTCTGGGGGCCGCCCCTCGAAGAGTTGGCGCCAGAGTCGGCGCCAAACATCCCGATCCCGCCCTGCCACTTCGCCATCATCGCCGGCGCGCGCGATCGGACGGTGACGCTGGACGAGGCCGCGCTGCCGGGCGCTGACGCCTTCCGCGTCATCGACGCCGAGCACACCTTCGGGATGAAGCACCCTGAGGTCGTCGAGGCCGCGCTGCGCTACATCAACGGCGGAGATCTCTAAAGATTACAACAAGTTGCGGATCTGCGCCGGAGCCCTCCAGTGGGGATGTCACCGGGCCTTGTAGCGGACGATGACGGTGACGCCGCCAGCCAGCCCGGCGGTGTCGGTGAAGGAGATGGTGTTGCGCTCGGGGCTGTAGATCCAGTTGCCGACCTGCTCCTGCTCGGCGCCGCCGGTGGAGGTGAAGACGCGGATGGTGTCGACGATGGGCTGGCGGGCGAGGGGGAAGGTGGCGCTCAGGCGAGAGAGGGTGGCGTTGAAGAGGACGTCGATGACCTGCCCCCAGTCGTTGTCGCAGATGTTGAGCAGCTCGCCGCCGGTCTCCTCGGCGCCGGCGATGTAGCGGGCGCCGATGTTCTCGACGCAGTCGCCGCTCCGAAGCCCGACGACGCCGTTGAGGATGAAGTCGCCGACGAGGCCGCGCATGCGATCGCGGAAGGTGGGCCAGTCGGTGTCGGACTCGTCGTCGCTGACGATGATGATCTGCTTGAGGGAGTCGGAGCGCAAAAAATCGCCGTAGCGCTGGCCGTTGTTGCGGCCGCAGCCGCCGTGGCAGGCCAGCAGGTCCTGGTAGGCGGAGTGGCTGTCGACCTCCTGGCTGGCGTGGCGGAAGCGGGCCGAGTTCGAGCAGCTCCCGCCGGACATGGGGGGCTGGACGCAGACGTCGGGCTCGTTGGGGTCGGTGCCGCGCAGGGCGATCATGACGAAGCGGTAGTCGATGTCGCTGTCGACGAGGCGGGTGGCGAAGGCGCCGAGGTTCATCTCGACCTGACGGACGGTGTCGCGCATGCTGCCGGAGTTGTCGACGACCATGATGAAGTCGACGGGGCGGTCCTCGATCTGCTCGTCGATCGTGAAGCGCTCGACCTCTTCGGGCAGGTCGTCGTTGCAGTCGGAGTCGACGGTGCCGTCGCAGTCGTTGTCCAGCCCGTCGTCGCAGATCTCGGCGCCGGGCAGCACGGAGCCCACGCACGGCCCCCAGCGGCGCTCGTCATTGCAGACCTGCCTGCCCTCATCGCAGATCCCGACGCCGGCCAGCGCAGGATCGCCCTCGTAGCAGGCGCGCTCGTCCCCAATCGTGCAGACCTCGCGGCAGGCGCCCTCGTCGGTGTTGCCGTCGCAGTCGTTGTCGATGTCGTCCTCGCAGATCTCCTCGATCGGCCCCTGCGAGCCCTCACAAGGCCCGAAGAACTCGCCGTCGCAGACCCGCGCGCCGTCCGTGCACGCCCCGATCTGCCGCGTCTGGGCCGGGCCGCTGTAGCACGAGGTGTCCACCAGGCACGCGCACGCCAGCCCGTCGTCCACCTCGCCGTTGCAGTCGTTGTCCAGCGCGTCGCAGACCTCTGCGGAGGGGACGCACTGCGGCGGCAGGAGCGGATCGACCATCGGCCCCGGATCGTTGTTGCCGGGGGTGTTGTTGCCGGGGGTGTTGTTGCCGGGGGTGTTGTTGCCGGGATCGTTGTTCCCAGGGGCGTTGTTGCCACCAGGCTCATCGCCAGGATCGCTGCCCAGGGGCCCGCCGGCGATGCAGGCCACCAGCGAGGAGATCGCGACGCAGGACGCCAGGACCACGATCCGGCCAGGGTTCATCGCGGTGACGTTGGACACCGAGGCTGTGGGTTTCATGATCGTAGGGTCCCCGAGGGCTGGAGATCATCCTTTCGCCAGCGCGGCCTCGACAGTGTAGGGACACCACCCCGACCAATGCAAGCGCCCTCAAGAGCCACGACCGAGGATTACTTGCCCACACAAAGTCGCCTGTTATCCTACATGTAGGTCAGCAACCCAGGAGGTCAGGATGACAACGCCCCGCACGCCAGAGTTCCCTTCGTCGAGCCCCTCGCCGTCCGCCACAAGGGTCCCAGCAGCGCCTTCGGCCACGTCGGTGACGTCGTCGGTGACGCCCCCGGTGACCACGTCGGTGACGTCGCCGACGACATCGGTGACGCCGTCGGTGACGCCGTCGGCCACAACAGACCGGCGGCGTCGGCGCAGCGAGGTGCCGCATGTGGCGATGGACTTTCAGCTCAAGGCGGTCGCGGCGCGCCTGGGGCTCAAGGCGATCGTGCTGGCCGACGACATGGGATCGCCGCTGGCCTATGCGGGGGACCCGGGCCTGGCCGGGATACTGGCGCAGGCGTCGATGTGGACGGAGGCTCGCGCCAACGGGGTCGATTGGATGACGCGGCGGTGGATCGAGGTGGTCGAGCCCTCGGTGCGGGACAGCCAGATCTTCTCGGCGCTGATCCCCCGGCGCGGTTCGACGGATTACTGGCGGGTGCTGGCCATCGGCCAGACCCCGGAGA
>SXGS01526311.1_pt1 | contig 23905 bp, 23 predicted proteins | sample 3174681 | NCBI WGS metagenome assembly SXGS01 (sample SAMN11356861, study PRJNA531348) | freshwater metagenome | isolation source: freshwater sample F1-80 | place: China: Fuxian Lake, Yuxi | collected 2017-12-25
AGTCAAGCACATACCCAGTCTGCCGAATTTCCGGCATGAGACTGGGGAACAAGGGGTTAGCTCATGTGATGCGCTTGGCGAAGGGGGAACTTCGGTCTAGACACGTTGCGCGCGGAACAGCGGGCGGAGATCCTCCGTCTCGCCGAGCGGCGCGGTGCGCGCTCAGTGCGTGTGTTCAGTTCCGTAGCCCGCGGGGAAGCCAAGGAAGGTAGTGACCTCGACCTGCTCGTCGAGTGGGAACCGGGGCGCGACCTGTTGGATCATGCCGGGCTGGTACAGGATCTCCAGGAGTTGCTCGGGATGAAAGTCCACGTCGGGACTGAGAAATCCCTCCACTGGTACGTGCGCGACAGGATCCTTCGCGAGGCCACGCCATTGTGAAGGATGATCGCCTCTACCTTCACCACATGCTGGAGCGCTGCCATCGTATCACCCGCTTTGCCGGACCCGGCAAAGAGGCATTCATGGTGTCGGAAGAACTGCAAGATGCAGTGATTCGCAACATCGAAGTGATCGGTGAGGCGGCCAAGCGGGTTTCGCCCGACGCGGGGGCCGGATGGCGTCGCTCGATTGGAAAGCGATATGCGGGATGCGCGACGTCCTGATTCACGACTACATCGGTGTCGACCTTGACGAAGTGTGGAACGTCGCGTCATCCCGAATCCCTGAACTTCAGGCGGTACTGGAGCAGTTTCTGGCGGGTGAGAGCCAAGGGTCCGCACCGGTTCCCTGACATCCCCATGACATCCCACGCCCGTACGCGCTGAAACTGGCTATCACAGGCGGAACCAGAAGCACTTGGAATCAAACACTTAGCACTGGTCGTCACCTACCGACATGCCGACAAACGCTTTCGATTCCCGTTAGCGCTACCAATTGCTCATACACTTGCGGGCAATGCGCTTTGACGCGCTGTGACCCGCAAACCGCCAGGCGAGATCGGCGTTGAGAAGCCGGACAGCTCTCCCCTTCCATATACGAATTCCCAGGTCGTAACCGGCCGGGTCGGGAGGAAAACCTGCGGAGGTTAGCTGCTCTGTTCTCCGCAACATATGCGGATAATATCTTGCCGGGCGCGGAGATTACGGGCTATAATCTCCGCAGGAGCTGCGGATAATGTATATCCATGACCTCAAGGACTGGCCCCGGTTCCGCCGCTCTGAGGATAGTCCGCGCCGCTTCTACAGCATGTCGGCACAGATCCGGCAGGAGCGCAACGGCTATTACGAGATCCTCGAACAGACGCAAAAGAGAGCGATGGATGTCACACCGTGGATGGAATGGTTCCTCGGCTGCCTTGGACGCGCCATCGACGGCGCCCAGGAAACCCTGAGCACCGTGCTGGAAAAAGCGCGCTTCTGGGAACGCATCAGGAGCGTGCAACTCAACGAGCGTCAGCGCATGGTGATCAACCGGTTGCTCGATGGCTTCGAAGGCAAGCTCACTACGTCAAAATACGCCGTGGTGGCAAAATGCTCACAGGATACGGCATACCGTGACATCCTCGAATTGATCAAGCACAGTGTCATGATTCAGAATCCTAAGGGCGGACGCAGCACCAGCTATTCCCTCAAACTGGAATAGACCTCACTCCTTCGCGCAAGGGATCGTTACCCGACCGTGCCGAGATCGTGCCGGGCTTCTTCGTCCGCTCAGCATGCGCTCGGGGCGAAGCCTAGCGCCGGACGGAGCCGGATGCGCCCAGATAAGAGACAAAAAGGAACAGGGACTATTAGCCGCTGTGTCCGGATGGAAGCTTTTTCCATCGGGGTTCGCGAAGATCAGGTCAAGATCGGCGTGATAGTCGGGGCCGAACTGGGCCCGGAACTCGGCCTGGCGTCTGCGATGCGCTTCGAGCTCAGGCAGCGTCTCCCCGGGAGCCTGGCCAGCATGCCCATCGCTCACGGAGATATACTGGATGCCGACCCCGATCCAACGGGAATTGGATTACCAGTTGTATCTCGACAGCGTGAAGGTTTGCTTCAATCATGACAAAGAGACTCATGATCATTCGGATCAGGTGCGTACCCGGCCTGGGGCTCCTGCTGATGCTTGCCAGTGCCGGACTTGCCGGCGCGGGCGCCGGCCGTGACGCTCCGCTCGCGGATGCGGCGCAACGCGGCGACAAACTGGCGGTCCTGTCACTGCTGGAGAAGCACCCCGATGTCAATGCGCCCCAGAGCGATGGCGCCACGGCCCTGCATTGGGCGGCCTACCTCAGCGATGCTGAGACGACGGCATTGCTGCTGCGCGCCGGCGCGAACGTGAATGTGCGAAACGACCTCGGTGTCACTCCGCTGGCGCTGGCGGCCCAACAGGGCGGCGTCAGCGTCATCGAGCAATTCGTCAAGGCAGGCGCCGCGCCGAACGACCCCGTGAATTTCGTCAATGCCGGAGAAACACCTCTGATGCACGCTGCGCGATCCGGAAGCGTCGGGGCGGTGAAGCTTCTCGTGAAAGCCGGCGCCGATGCTAACGCGAAGGAGGCGTGGAACGGACAGACGGCGCTGATGTGGGCGGCGGCCGCAGCGCACGCGCCCGTAGTGGAGGCGCTGCTCGAGATCGGAGCCGACGTTCACGCGAGATCCAACGCCGGAACCACGCCCTTCATGTTCGCTGTGCGAAAAGGAGACATACGTTCGGTCCAGGCGATGCTGGCTGCGGGCGCGGGTGTGAACGAGAAGCGGCCCGATCTTGCCACCCCATTGCTCGTGGCGATCATCAATGGTTACGAGGATCTCGTGGACCTTCTGCTCGATAAGGGAGCCGATCCGAACGCCGAAGGTGGATCGACCGAGCTGACGGTGCATGGCATGCGGGCAAGGCCGCAGAAGATCGAGCTCAAAACACCCTCATTTCGCGAGCAGTTGCGTGACGTTGGCAGCGAGGGCGGGAATCGGAGAAACAACAGCCTCGGCAGGCCGCTGCAGGCCGCCGTGCACGTTGCCAACTGGCACATCAGCGATGAATTCATTTCGTCGAACATCGACAGGCTGCGTGTGATCAAATCGCTGGTCGCGCATGGCGCCGACGTCAACGGCCGTAATACCGACATGGAGCCCAGATGGTCGGGAGCCAGGTATCGCCGCCGACTGGTCGGCGCCACGGCCTTTCTGTTTGCGGCGAAAGCCGCCGACGTAGAGGCGATGCGCCTCCTTCTGCGACTCGGCGCCGATCCCAAGATCAACACCGGCGTGAATATCACGCCACTCATGGCGGCCGCCGGCATCGCCTGGGCCTCGAATCAGGACCAGGCGGGGGAGGAGCAGGTGCTCGAAGCGGTCAGGTTGCTGGTAGAAGAGTTGGGCGCCGATGTCACCTTCGTTGCCGACACAGGCGAAACGGCGATGCACGCGGCTGCGTACCGGGGGGCCAACAAAGTTGTCCAGTATCTGTTCGACAAAGGCGCGAAGCTGGACGTGGCCGATAAGATCGGGCGAACGCCACTGACCGTCGCCGAGGGTGTGGAGTACGGAAATTCTTTCGCGGCTCAACCTCAGACGGCCGAGTTGCTCCGCAAGCTCGGGGCAAAAGAAATACCGTGTCCGAAGCTGTGCCTGAACATGATCCCGGAGGAGACGTTGCCACCCGAGGGGGTTACAAGATGAAACGCCGGGTAACTCCTGGCGCGGCCGGGGCGTTTTTCTTTGTTGCGGCCGCCAATAGCCTGTCTGGGAGCCCGCAACAGGGCGCTCGCGTGCCTCCTTCCCAAGTGGCTCCCTCGCGGCAGGCGCAGACACGGACGGCTGCTTTCGTGCCGGACCGCAAGGCCCTCCTCAGCAAGTACTGCTTCGCTTGCCACAACCAGCAGTTGAAATCGGGCGGCCTTGCGCTCAGTACGCTGGACCTGGCGAGCGTGAGTAAAGACGTTGAGCAGTGGGAGAAGGTGGTACGAAAGGTTCGGACGGGGGCAATGCCGCCGGCCGGACTGCCGCGGCCCGGCAAGGCCGTCGCCGAGAACTTTGTAACGGGGCTCGAGACGGAGCTCGACCGGGCTGCGCTCGACAATCCCAACCCCGGCCGCCCAACGCTGCAACGACTGAACCGCGCCGAGTACCGCAATGCCGTGCGCGATCTGCTGGCCGTGAAGATCGACGCGGCCGCGATTCTGCCGGCAGACGCCGCAGGCTACGGATTCGACAATAACGCCGATGCCCTGACGCTGTCGCCTGCGTTGACGGAACGGTACCTCGGCGCAGCCGCGACAATCAGCCAGATCGCGCTCGGCCGCCCGCGAGGCTTGCCTACGCCGGAAACCTTTTTCGTACCGACGGATCGTAACCAGTCGGTCCGCGTCGGCGACGATCTGCCCTTTGGTTCTCGTGGCGGGCTCGCGGTGCGCCACTACTTTCCAGCCGACGGCGAGTACCTGTTTGAGATGTTGCCGAAGGAGAGCGGAGTCGCCGGCGGGTTTGAGGGCATTACGGAGGAACCGCATCAGCTCGAGGTCAGGCTGGATGGGGTCAAGGTCTGGACAGGAACCGTGGGAGGGCCCGAGTTCGCGCGCCGGCGAGGAAGCGATGCGGGCGCCAGCTACGAGGCGGATCAGAATAAGAAGATCATCGAGCGCCTCAGGTTTCACGTTCCGGTGAAGGCCGGCTCGCATATGGTTCAGGCGTACTTCGTCGCGAAGACCGCCGCATTCGTCGAAGACCTGTTCGACCCGTCCTTGCGGCGGGAATCTTATAAGGCCGGGAGCGGCGAGCCTAAGCTTTCCTCGCTGACGGTCACCGGTCCCCGTTCCGGAACGGCGGCGGTGGCGGACACGCCCAGCCGACGCCGGATTTTTCCGTGCAACTCAACGTCGGCGCAGGACGAGGCGTGCGGCAAGAAGATCATTTCCTCTCTGGCGCGGCGCGCTTACCGGCGGCCGGTGACGGACAAGGATGTGCAGGCGCCTCTCGTCGCGTTTCGAGACGGTGCGAGCCGCCGCGGATTTGAGGCGGGCATCGAGATGGCTCTTCGGAGCATCCTGGTCAGCCCGAAGTTCCTGTTCCGCTTCGAGGATCAGCCCTCGGGGCTGGCGGGCAGTGCGCCGTACCGCATCAGCGACCTGGAGTTGGCATCGCGGCTTTCGTTCTTCCTGTGGAGCAGCGTCCCCGATGACGAGCTGCTGGAAATCGCGGAGAAGAAGAATCTCCACCAGCCCGAGATCCTTCGGCGGCAAGTGCGGCGAATGCTGGCGGACCCGCGTTCGCAGGCTCTGGTTGAAAACTTCGCGGGCCAGTGGTTGTTCATCCGCAATGTCGCCGTGCACCAGCCGAGTCCGGAGGTGCTGTTTCACTTCGACGACAACCTGCGTCAGGCCTTTATCCGGGAGACGCAGTTGTTTTTCGAGAGCATCATCCGGGAGAATCGCAGCGTGATTGACCTGCTCGATGCCGACTACACGTTCTTGAACGAGCGCCTGGCCTCGCACTACGGGATCCCGGACGTACGTGGCGAACGATTCAGGCGGGTGTCGCTTCGGGCCGACAGCCCGCGCCGGGGACTGCTGGGAAAGGGATCAATTCTCATGGCCACCTCGTATGCGAATCGGACCTCGCCGGTCGTCCGCGGTAAATGGATTCTGGAGAATGTGTTCGGAGCGCCGCCCCCTCCGCCTCCGCCGAACGTGCCGGTTCTGAAAGACGAGAGAGACCCACGGAAGGTGCTGCCCATGCGCGAGCAGTTGGCGGCGCACCGCGCCAATCCCGCGTGCGCGGGCTGCCATGCCCAGATGGATCAACTGGGGTTCTCCCTCGAAAACTTCGACGCAATCGGCGAGTGGCGGGACGTCTATGCATCGGGCGCGCGCGTCGACGCGGCGGCCGAACTCCCCGACGGTACGAAGTTAACGGGACCCGCGGATCTCCGAGAGGTGCTTCGCAGCCATGCTGACGAGTTTCTGACGACTGTCAGCGAGAGGCTGTTGACCTACGCATTGGGAAGGGGACTCGAAGCCACCGATGCCCCCGCGGTCCGCAAGATCAAGCGCGACGCGGCACCCGGTACCTACCGGTTTGAATCGCTGATTCAGGCGATTGCGGCGAGTACGCCATTCCAGATGAGCATTGCTCAGGCGAACTGAAGAATGGTGTAATCTTTTCTATGTAGGAGGTTTTTGGATGGTCATCACGAAGAGAGCGTTGCCTCGCCGGACCTTCATCCGCGGAATGGGGGCAGCCATGGGTTTGCCTTTCCTCGACGCGATGGCGCCCGCCATGCAAGCCCAATCGAAGGGTGTGCCTCGTTTCACAGCAATCTATATCGGGAACGGGGCGAACATGCTCGAATGGACCCCGGCCACCGAAGGCGCCGGGTTCGAGTTTTCCCCGATCCTGGCGCCGCTCGAAGCCTTCCGGAACCGGACGACGGTCTTCTCCGGGCTGGATAACTTCCAGGCGACGGATCAGGGCGACACCGGCGGGCAGCATCCACGCGCCGCACCGGCGTTCATGAGCTGCACGCACCCGAAGCAGACCGAGGGCGCCGACGTGCGTGCGGGGACGACCATCGATCAATTGATCGCGGGAAAGATTTGCCGCGAAACGAAACTGCCGTCGCTCGAAGTCTCCGTCGATAGAAACGATGTCGTCGGCGCGTGCGACCACGGCTATGCGTGCGCCTACATGAACTCGTTGGCCTGGAAGTCTCCGACGACGCCGCTGCCGTCGGAGACTAACCCGCGTTTCGTCTTCGAGCGCATGTTTGGCGTCGGCGCCACCGCCGAAGAACGCCGGGCGCGGGCCAGCGAGAATCGCAGCATCCTTGATGGCCTTACCGGGGAGATCGCCGACCTGCGCAAAATGCTCGGCGCCCGCGACCGCGCCAAGCTGGGTGAATATTTCGACGCGGTGCGTGACGTCGAGCGGCGCATCGCGAAGAGCGAATCGACCAGCAGCACGTTCGAAGTGCCTGACCAGCCAGCCGGCGTTCCGGGGTCTTTCAGGGAATACGCCGAGCTGATGTTCGACCTGCAGGTACTGGCGTTCCAGGCGGACGTCACGCGCGTCAGTTCCTTCATGCTCGCGCGTGAGAACGTCACTCGCTCTTATCCCGAGATCGGTTTGCCGGAGGCGCATCACTCGATGTCGCACCATGGCAATAATCCGGAAAAAATGAAGGCCTACGGAAAGCTGAACAAATACCACGTCGACACGCTCGCCTACTTCTTGAAAAAGCTGGACTCGATTCAGGACGGCGATGGCACGCTGCTTGATCGCACGGCGGTGCTCTACGGCGGCGGCATGAGCGATGCCAACGTCCATAACAACTACAACGTTCCAGTCGTGGTGGTGGGTGGAAAGACGCTGCAGCTCAAGGGCAACCGTCACATCAAGTTCGAGAAAGGAACGCCGCTGGCGAACCTCATGCTGGGCCTGCTAGACCGGTTCGGGGTGCATGCGGAGAAATTCGGCGACAGCACTTCCACGATCGATCTGTTGTCCGTTTAGCCGGCTGACACTCCAACCCGGTCCTGAAGACGCCACAGGCGGTAATGGCCGAAATCCGCGCTCCAGCGAGAAGGCGTGAAACGCTTTGGGCTGAGCGTCGAAACCTCATCCCGTTCCGCTTCAAGGTTCGGTTGACGACGGTGAACATCCGTTGCAGACCTCCCAAGTTAAATAAAGCCGCCCCATCATCGCCGAAATCGGTGCGCGCCGCGAGAATTTCAGGATTTGCTGGCTCTCACTACGGCCGCTCTGAAGCTGAAAGCTGAGGGCATGTCAGGAAATACCTGGTCCAAGTCCGCACACGGACGTGTGGTGGCGGTGGAGCTTGCGTCGAAGGCGCGTTGTATGACCTGCGGGAACCCCTCGTACAAACAATGCACGGCGAGCCGCACGGGCCCACGGCCACGCGGGTCCGCAGCGAAACCAGAAATTCAGCGGTGTTCTTCTCAGTTCAGATGCCTGCCAAGCGACGCCGTCATCCGCTCCTGCGGCAGCCGGGCGTGTTGCTACTCCGCCGAGTCCTACGGCTTCGGAATCGGTCGAGGCGCCGGTTTCGATTTGACCGCCGCCTTTGACGCCAGCGTGTCGCACAGTTCATACGCTTCTCGAAGCCAATCGGTTATGGGCGCCTCCACCTCGTCCCGGTGCCGGACGCGAATGACATGGACGAGCTTGGACTTCGATGCGCGATCGACGCGCCGCACCTGAGGGGCCTTCAGTACCCGGCCAAGAAAAATGCAAAGTTCGAGAAAGGTGCTTTTCGGACGCACGAAGAAGTAGCAGGATTGGCGCGAGAACATGATCGATTTGTGCGAGGCGTAGATCCGTTGATCTCCAAAAGAGACCGCTGTCTCTCGCAGCCGTGTCCAGGCGTCCTGAAGATCTTCCGTGAGATCCTGTGTGAGAGCGGCCTCCGTCGTCGTCCAGCAATCGTGCTCCCGCCCTTCCTCGATGGGCTTCTTGCAGTGGTAGCACTCCCGACCGGCCATGCCTGATTTTACTGGATAGGCGGCTGTGTCTACTAACGACCTCGCGCCCTCAGAACTTCGTATAAATAAACGGAGCGGCCCCGGTTGCCGCCGTATATTCGATCGCGATCACCAGGAGCACGAGCGCGGCCGCCTGCGCATAAAACGGCGCGATAGAGAACAACTCCTCCACTCGCGCGAACCATTTTTTCGGCACATAGTGCCCCACCGCCGCCACTCCCAGCACAATCGCCAGAGGGGCGGAGACATTCGCGAACGAGACAGTCAGCGACGCGATCCGTCCTAGCACCGCGATCGCCGCCTCGGTCGTCGTCGCGCGGAAAAACACCCACGCGAAGCAGACAAAATGAATCGTCAGAAATACTCGCACGGGTTTCACGAGGTAACGCGCGAACGGGTTTCCCTTCCACTGTTGCCACGCCCGGGTGAGCGCGAGCGCCGCGCCGTGGAGCAGTCCCCAAATCACGAAATTCCAACTCGCCCCGTGCCACAATCCCCCAAGCACCATTGTGAGCACGAGGTTGGCGTACGTGAAAATCTTCCGCTTCGAACGCAGCCCCGGTAGCGAAAAGTACAGATAATCGCGCAGCCAGTTCGAGAGGGTGATGTGCCATCGCCTCCAGAAATCGGGGATGCTTTCCGCCGCGTACGGCGTATTGAAATTCGCCGGCAGCTTGATGCCCAGAAGCAGCGCCGACCCGATCGCGATGTCCGTGTATCCCGAAAAATCGAAGTAGAGCTGCAATGCGTACCCGTAAACGCCGGTAAAAACCTCGGTGGCGGTATAGAGTTTCGGAAGGTCGAAAACGCGATTCACGAGGTTGTCCGCGACGTAGTCCGCGATAAGCAGTTTCTTCATCAGGCCGAGGCCGATAAGAAACAGCGCCCGCCCGCCCGCGGTTGCGGTGATCATCGTCCGCTTTTCAAGTTGCGGCAGCAGCGTCGTGACACGCGTGATTGGCCCCGCGAGCGTCGTCGGGAAAAACGAAACCGCCGTCAAGTAAGCCAGGTAACTCGACGACGCCTTCGCGTCCCGCCTGTACACGTCGATCGTGTAGGTGAGCGATTGGAAGGCGTAAAAAGAGATGCCGAGCGGAAACACCCAGTTCCAGGCCGGCGGGGTGTGCCCGGTCACTCGGCCGTAATTCTCAAGCAGGAACGGCATGTATTTGAAGCACGCGAGAATGCCCAGATTGACGAAAAGGCTCGCGCCAACCAGCGTCCTTCGAAGCGGCCGGCCCGTCGCGCGCTCAAGCCACAGCGCAATCGCGAAATCGCAGCTTGACGCCAATGGAATCAGGCAGAGATAGAACAGATCCCACTTCGCGTAGAAGAAGTAGTTTCCTAGCAGCAGCACCGCGAGCGCCGCCGCCCGCGTCTTCGAAGATGGCCAATAAACGAAGAACAGTACCAGGAGGAAAACGAAATAGGTAGAGCTCGAAAGGAGCATCGGGAGGCCGAAGTGGTAGGCACGGGCAGATTCGAACTGCCGACCTGTCGCTTAGGAGGCGACCGCTCTATCCATCTGAGCTACGTGCCCGCGTCTTTATTGTATCGTTTGATTCCCTTCTGTCCAATGTCATTTCGAACGTGCATGCCTTCGAAGTGGATCTTCGATACCCCAAGGTACGCCGAGGCGATGGCCGCCGGCAGATCGGCTCCACTTGCGGTCACGCCCAGCACGCGGCCGCCGGCCGTCTCGATGCCGTTCGCACTTATTCGCGTGCCTGAGTGGAATACCGCCGCCCCGGTCCCTTCGGCTTCGTCGAGTCCCTGGATCGGAAAGCCCGTAGGATACGCACCGGGATAGCCTCGCGACGCGGCGACTACGCACACCGACGGCCCTGCCCGCCACGCGAGCCGAACTCCGGCAAGATCGCCCTGAGCGGCGGCCATCAACACCGGAGCGAGGTCGCAATCGAGACGGTGCAGCAGCGGCTGCGTCTCGGGATCACCCAGGCGCACGTTGAATTCGAGCACTTTTGGTCCATCGGCGGTCATCATCAGACCGGCGTAAAGGAACCCGGTGAAGCCGATCGCCTCGACCGTGGGACGTATGACGGTGTCGAGAATGTGTTCGGTCTCCGGAGCGGTGAGAATGCGCGAATCACAGTATGCGCCCATCCCGCCCGTGTTGGGGCCGGTATCGCCATCGAAGACGGCTTTGTGATCCTGTGACGGCGCGAGAGGAACGACATTCTTCCCGTCGCTCAGGACGATGAAGCTCACTTCCTCTCCCGCGAGAAATTCCTCGATCACCAGTCTTCCGCCGAGCGCCTCAAGCGCCGTGATCGCTTCGTCGGCTTCCGCACGGTCGTGAGCGATGATGACGCCCTTGCCCGCGGCGAGCCCATCGGCTTTCAGGACGACGGGAAACTTGAACCGGTCGAGAGCGCTTTTGGCCTCGGACCGGCTTTCCGTGACCAGGAAATCGGCGGTGGGGATTCCGAGGCTCTTGAGAAAGCGCTTGGAATGGACCTTGCTGCCTTCGAGCCGGGCGGCTGTGGCCGTTGGCCCCACGATCAGCTTGCCCGCCGCCCGGAAACGGTCGACGATTCCTTCAACCAGCGGCACTTCGGGTCCGACAACAGTGAGATCGGCATCGACGCCGTCGGCGGACGGAACGCACTCCGCCACCTGGGCAATGCCCGCGTTTCCGGGCGCGGCATATACTTTATCTACTAGAGTACTTTGCGACAGTTTCCATGCAAGGGCGTGCTCGCGCCCGCCACCGCCAATTACGAGGATCCTCATCTGCCTCCGCGTCTGAAGCTACAATAATACCAGTGCCCAATCTTTACGACGTGATCATTGTGGGCGCGGGGCACGCCGGCTGCGAAGCCGCCCGTGCCAGCGCGCGAATGGGCCTGAGCACGTGCATGATCACGATGAATCTTGACCTCATCGCTCAGATGTCCTGCAATCCAGCGATCGGTGGGATCGCCAAGGGGCACCTTGTTCGCGAAATCGACGCCATGGGCGGCGTCATGGGGGAGGTAACCGATGCCGTCGGCATCCAGTTCCGCCTCCTGAACACCAGCCGCGGACCCGCGGTCTGGTCTCCCAGAGCGCAGTGTGACAAGAAACTCTACCGCGCCAGGATGAAGGAGGTTCTCGAAGCGGAGCCGAAGCTGCAGATCAAACAGGCTGAGGTGGCCGGTCTTCTGATTGCCGAAGGGCGGGCTCATGGCGTTTTACTCCGTGACGGCCGAAGCCTCGCCGCCCAGACCGTCATCGTCACTACCGGGACGTTCCTGAATGGTCTCGCCCATGTAGGCGCGCAGACCTACAGCTGCGGGCGAAGCGGGGAGCCGCCTTCGAACCTTCTGGGCAATCAACTCCGCAGCCTCGATTTGGCATGGACGCGTCTGAAAACCGGCACTCCGCCCCGGCTCGACGGGAGAACCATCGATTGGTCGAAGTTCCAGCCGCAGCCTGGCGATGCTGTCCCAACCCCGTTTTCCTTTCTCACTGACCGAATTGACCGGGACCAGGTGCAATGTCACCTCGGTCACACGACCGCCGAGACCCGGCGTATTCTTCAGGAAAGCGTGGCGCGGTCGCCGCTCTATAGCGGGCAAATCGAAGGAGTGGGCCCGCGGTACTGCCCCTCAATCGAGGACAAGATCGTCAAGTTCCCGGAGAAGCTGACGCACCAGATTTTTCTTGAGCCTGAGGGGTTGGACACGAATGAAGTCTACGTCAACGGCATGTCGACGAGTATGCCCATCGACGTCCAGGCAGAAATGGTGGCGTCGATACCAGGGCTCGAAAACGCCGAGATGATCCGCCCCGGGTACGCGATTGAATATGACGCGATCGATCCACGCGAATTGGAGCACACGCTTGAAACCAAGCGAATTCGCGGCCTGTATCTCGCAGGACAAATCAACGGAACCTCGGGGTATGAGGAGGCTGGCTGCCAGGGGCTGATCGCCGGCATTAACGCCGCATGCGCGGTCAAGGGTCTCGGGCCAGTTGTGATCGGGCGCACGGAAGGCTATACCGGAATTCTGATCGATGACCTGGTCACGAAGGGCGCGGACGAGCCTTACCGGATGTTCACTTCCAGAGCGGAATTCCGTCTCCACCTGCGAATCGACAACGCCGACGAGCGGTTGACTCCGGTCGGGCGGCGAATCGGTTTGGTTACAGAGGAGCGGTGGACCCGCTTCGAGCGAAAGCAGGCGCAAAAGGAACGGTTGGCCGGCGCTCTTGGGAGGCACGCCCATGGGCAGAGGCTAAAGCGTCCCGAGGTTTCAATTTCGGAGATTGCGCCGTGGATTCGGGATCTGCTGGGTGAAGAACCGCTTTGCGGTGTACTGACGACCGTGGAAACGGAGACTAAGTTCGCCGGGTACATCGCTCAGCAACGGCGGCAGTTGGAGAAGATGAAAGACGTGGAAGGCAGGGCAATTCCGGCCGGCTTTGGCTTCAGCGGGATACCGGGGCTGTCCCGCGAGATTGGTGAGAAGTTGGAGCGGGTCCGCCCCGCCACGCTCGGCCAAGCTGCCAGGATTCCGGGCGTGACCCCTGCCGCCGTGGTCATTCTGGACATATACCTGAGCCTCGCCCGTGTTTCTTGAAGGCCTCAATTCCGAACTGACAGGTATTTGCACGCTATCCGCCGAGCAGGGGCGCCGTCTATTTGCCCACTATGAGCTTTTGAAGAAGTGGAATCAGGTGGTCAATTTGACGCGCATCGACGAACTTGGTGAGGCGATCGAGCGGCACTACTGTGAGGCATTATTTCTCGCCGCTCAACTGCCCGCAGGGCGATTGTCGATAGCCGACATCGGATCCGGAGGCGGTTTTCCGGGGATCCCTGTCGCCGTACTGCGCCCCGATTGTCAGGTCACCCTGATCGAATCCCATCAACGGAAAGCGGTTTTCCTCAAAGAGGCGACGCGGGACCTGGCGAACGTCCGTGTTTTGGCGAAAAGGGCAGAAGACGTAGACGGTTCATTCGACTGGGGCGTTGCCCGGGCCGTTCGATGGAAGGACATTTCCTGGATTCTTGGCCGTTTGGTGACGTCGGTCGCGTTGTTGTCCGGTGAGGCAACTGGCGCCGAGTTCAATGCCGCTTCGAGGGTGGGCGCTACGCCCTCCCTCGACCTACCAGGAAGACACTTCCAATCCAGTCTGAACCCTGAGGGCATCAAGTTGCCGTGGGGAAGGCAGCGTTTCCTGTGGATGTTCCACGTGAAACAATAATCCGAGCTAGAATCCGGCTCCCGTTCAACCGCGCGTTTCACGTGAAACAAGAACCTGCACGGTGGTCAAGAATCCGTGCTAGGATACGGACTTGGCCAAGGTCATTGCAGTTACCAACCAAAAAGGTGGCGTGGGGAAGACCACAACCGCCATTAACCTTTCAGCATCGCTCGCCGCCAACGATCTGAAAGTGCTGTTGATCGACTCCGATCCCCAAGGAAATTCAACTTCCGGCCTTGGAGTGGCCAAATCCCCTGACACCCAAAGTATTTACGAGGTTCTTCTTCAGGGCGCCCCCATCGCGGAAGTCATCGTTAGAACCGAGTTCGACGGCCTTGATCTGGTACCGGCGGACAAAAACCTGGTTGGCGCAAATATCGAGCTTGTCGACGTTCCCGAACGCGAACTCTCCCTCAGAAAGCAGGTCGCGTCTGTCGTTGACCGCTACGATTACATCCTTATTGACTGCCCGCCCGCCCTGGACTTGCTGACGCTCAACGCGCTTATGGCGGCGAACTCCGTGCTCGTTCCCATTCAGTGCGAATTCTTCGCACTCGAAGGCGTCTCGGAACTCATGGATACGATCGATCGCATTCGAGACTCGTTCCACCATCCCCTGGGGATCGAAGGCATTCTCCTCACGATGTACGACGACCGGACGAATCTTACCCGCCAGGTAGCCCAGGACTTAAAGGAGTTTTTTGGTGACGAAGTATTCAAGACCGTCATTCCGCGCAGCGTGCGGCTTGCCGAGGCCCCTAGCTACGGGAAGTCAATACTCAGCTACGACATCCGGTCCCGCGGGGCGGAAAGTTACATCAAACTGGCGAAGGAACTCTTAAGAAATGACCAAGCTGCCCGCAAATCCGCGAAGAGCGCTGGGTAAGGGAATTTCATCGCTCCTCCCAGGACGCGCCACTGCGGAAGTAACAAAACCTCTGCAAAACGCTCCGGCCGTCACCGACGGCTACATAAACGTCCCTATCGACTCCATTGATCCGAACCCCCTCCAGCCGCGGCGCGTCTTCCAGCCCGATCGCCTCGAAGAACTCGCCCAGTCCATTCGAGCCAACGGCGTTATACAACCGCTTGTGCTCCGGCAGATCGGTGGCCGCTACCAGTTGGTGGCCGGTGAACGTCGCTGGCGCGCCTCCAGGCTCGCAGGACTCGAATCTGTTCCAGCCATTGTCCAGGAGATCCCCGAAAACCGGCTCCTTGAAATCACGCTAATCGAGAATATACAGCGTGAGGACCTCAATCCCATTGAAACCGCCATGGCGTATGCCGAGCTAATGTCTCAACTTGCCATGACTGTCGAGACGATGGGACGCCACACAGGCAAGGACCGGACAACGATTACGAATCTCCTCCGGCTTCTACAATTGCCCGAGGATCTTCAGCAGTTGGTGGCGGAACGGCGGCTCTCCGGCAGTCACGCCCGCTGCCTCCTGTCCCTGCCATCGGTTGAATTACAGCGAAAAGTCGCCGAAAAAACAGTAGCACAGGGCCTTTCCGTCCGGGAAGTCGAGCGCTGGACGCAAAAATTAACCCAAACCCGAGACCCGGAAGCCGCCGATAAGGAACGAATCGACCCTAACGTCAAAGCTGCCATCCAGGAACTCGAACGCGCCCTCGGGACAAAAGTTAAGATCCTGGCGAAGTCCAAACGCGGTGGCCGCATCGAAATTGAATACTACTCCGACGAAGATCTAGACAGGATCTATTCCGTAATCGTGAGGGAGCAGATGTAGCCCGACGGCAATCGAGGCACACAAAGACTGAACCTTGCGGACTACAGTACATATAGTACCGGACCCAACACACCCAACACCTTAAACCTTGACTGCGTGGAGAAATACCTTTAAGCTAAGGCAGAGAATACGAAATACCCGGACTGAAACCCGAGTGACAGGACGATCAATATGAAGTTCCGTAGCACTTTTCTCGTGTTGTTGACCGCTAGCGCGGCGTGTGCGGGCCCGTTTGGTTCGCCATCCACGGCCGGCGACGTGTTTATTTCCGCAGGTGGCGATACTTACGCCTACTTTGTCGGGTCCACCGCTGGTTATTCGAACGACCTGCATCTGTATTCACCCTTCGTCTCCGGGATCCTTTTTAACAACCATGCCGCGACAGCAGGTGACTCCGTATTTGTGGGGAATTTTACTCCCGGAACGGAATTGATTTTCGGAATCTTTGTGAACGACACGGGAGAGACCTGGAAGAACGGACCTGGTTCCCGCAACCCGGATGGCCTGGTGCACGCCAGGGTCAGCGGCTGGGCAGCGGACGGTCTGATACCGGTAGACGGGGTGTACGTCGAATTCGAAGATCTCGATGGTCTCCCGGAAGGGGCCGCCGGGTATAACGATCTCGCCTTTGTTTTCGCAAGCGTTGCCGCCACCCCATCGGTGCCCGAACCCGGCACCATATCAATTGCGGCAATTGCGCTTCTCGCGGGCTTCGCTCTGCGGAGACCCCTGTCGCGCGGCCGGTCCTAGTCCAGCAGTGCGGGAATTTCGGACAATTCCCTCCGAATCGCTGGCAGCGGGTCCGAGCGGAACAATCTCCCTTTGTTCTACTTGCGGTTCACGCATCGCCGTGGAGGCGCTAACATTCTCCGCCGACCGATCTGCCTCTTCCGGCTTCCATAATTCTTTTTTGGGGCACGCTTGGGCAGGCTCAACACTCCTAAGATAGCGGGCGCATCCCGATTCCTCGACCTTCTGTTTCACGCCTTACTGTGTCTCAACGTTAAACCACCGTTCCGTAAAGACAACTCCAAAGATCTCTTTGCGAAGCTGATAGAGGCGGTAATCTGCCAAGACTTGACCGAAGCCGCCATTTCGCCATGATCCGTCCGCCCGGTTAGGATTTCCCGCCCGGGGAATCAACGTCCAGGATTCCGCGGAGCGTCAGCTCCCGTCGCGGCGTCCTCAATCTCTTCCTCCTGCCTTTTTCTGATCAGAGTTCTCCGGCAGGAATCTGCCTTCTACACCAAAGCGGGAGGAGCCGGGAGTTCCGGGAGTTTCTCGCACTCCTTGCGGCGTTGCTGGACTCGATGTATACTCGTCATGCGCCGCGTTCCAAAATGGAAATCTGCGATAAAACAAACGGAGGATAGTGTGAATACAAGGTTGCTTGGGAGGACTGCTTGCCGAGGTGGTTTCCTCCTCATGGCGGCCGCGGCGACTCTTTCCGCAGCGGCGGTGTCGTTTACGAGGACGTCCGGATTTACCTATGTCGACGCAGTCGCGGAACTGTTTGACAGCGGTGAAGTGCACGGGCCGAGCTCCGGTAAAGCCGGGCCGAGCCCGAACGGAGTTGGTCTCCAATTCCAGACGGCGTACACCGAGGGATCGGCGGATTTTGGCACGCTGAGAGCCTTGGCTACCGGTTATTCGTCGCATGCGCTCCTTCTACCGCAAGCTCGGACTAACGCCGAGTGGCGAGACACCATTCACATTTCTTCGCCGGTACTTCCCAATGGCGCTCCAGCAACGATATTTTTCGCGCTGCAGCTCACCGCCCTCGTCACCACGATACCCAATGGACCCGTTGTTATTGGCTCGAATGCATGGGCTTATCTGGACGGCCTCGGTGCGATCAATGATCTCTTTGTCTACGATGCCTTCGGTATCCCACTAGCCGCGTTAGCTTCAGGAACCTACAACACTACGGTTGGGTCGGATCTCCTCATCGGCGCTGACCTGCAGGTCAACATCGGCCCTCAAGACGCCTACGCGGCCGCCGACGCCAAAAACACGGGGCTGTTCGCCATGAAGATCCTCACTCCTGACGTATACTACACGAGCGCGAGCGGAACGGTTTTCGCAAGCTCGTTTCAGCCGGTGCCGGAGCCAGGAACATTCGTGCTGGTGGGGATTGCGCTGGGGCTGGCGTTGCATCGGCGCAGGTCAAGAAAAGCCTGACGAGGCTACGCCTCAGACCGCAGCGTGTAGTTCAGCCGGTTCCGGGTAAAATCCGGACGATCAAACGAAATTCCGTAGCAGTTTTCTCGTGTTGTCGACCGCCAGCGTGGCGTGTGCAGGCCTGTTTGGTTCTCCATCCACGGCCGGCGACCTGTTTGTTTCCGCAGGCGGCGATACTTACGCCTACTTTGCAGGGCCCACCGCTGGTTATTCGAACGACCTTCATCTGTATTCACCCTTCGTCTCCGGGAACCTTTCTAACAACCATACGCGACAGCAGTAACTCCGTATTGGTGGGGAATTTTACTTCCGGAAGACAATTGATTTTCGGAATCCTGGTGAACGACACGGGAGAAATCTGGAAGAACGAACAGGTTCCCGCATCCTGATGGCCTGATGCACGCCAGGGTCAGCGGCTGGGCAGCGGACGGTCTGATACCGGTGAAGTAAACGGGGTGCCGTCGAATTCGAAGATCTCCATGATCTCCCGGAAGGGACCGCCGGGTATAAAGACCTCGCCTTTGTTTTCACAAGCGTTGCCGCCACCCCATCGGTGCCCGAACCCGGCACCGTATCAATTGCGGCAATTGCGCTTCCCGCGGGCTTCGCTCGGCGGAGACCCCTGTCGCGCGGCCGGTCTTAATCCAGCAGCGCGAGAATTTCGGACAATTCCCTCCGAATCTCTGGCAGCGGGTCCGCGCGGAACAATTCCCCTTGTTCTACTTGCGGTTCGCGCATGGCCGTGAGGAGAGCCTTCCTTGCCCCCTCGATCGTGAACTTCTGACCGTAGAGTAAACCTTTGATCTTTAGGAACAGTTCCACGTCCTTGCGCCGGTAGAGCCGGTGCCCGCCCGAGGTCTTCTTTGGCGCGAGTGCCGGGAACTCGGATTCCCAGTAGCGGAGGACGTGCTGCTCGAGGCCAAGCAGTTCGCTTACCTCCCGGATGCGGAAGAAGAGCTTCTCGGGGATTTCAGACGGTTCCTGTATGCGAGCGCCGGACGGCATTCGGTTTACGCCATCGTAACACTCAGGCCCGATTTTTGCCATAATCAAAAGCGCGATGCGAAACCTCCTTGCGCTCCTGCTGGCCCCGGCGTTGTTCGCTGCGCCCCGTGAAACGGGCTTCCTCAACCGCGCGATCAGGGTGAATAACGTCGAATACCGCTATCAGGTCTATGTTCCCGCGGACTGGACCAAGAGCAGAGCGTGGCCTGTTATCCTCTTCCTTCACGGAGCGGGCGAGCGAGGAAACGATGGCCTTGCGCAGACTCAGGTCGGGCTCGGCCGCGGTATTCGTTTTCATGCGGATCGCTTTCCCGCTATGGTCGTGATGCCGCAATGCCGAAAGGATACGTGGTGGACCGACCCCGAAATGGAAGCGCAGGTATTCGCCGCCCTTGCGAAATCCATGAAGGAATTTCGCGGAGACGCGAAACGCGTCTATCTCACCGGACTCTCGATGGGCGGATTCGGCACCTTCGCCTTCGCCGCGAAACGATCCGGACACTTTGCCGCTGTGGTTCCCATCTGCGGGGGCGTTGTGCGGCGGCGGGAGCGGGCCACGGGTGATCCGTACGCTGACACTGCGGCGAAAATCGGGAAAACGCCGGCCTGGATTTTTCACGGCGCTGCCGATCCCACTGTGCCCGTCACGGAATCGCAGAAGATGGAAGCAGCGCTTAAGGCCGCGGGGGGCAACGTTCGCTACACGGAATACCCGGGCGTAGGGCACAACTCGTGGGACAAAGCGTACGCCGAACCCGATCTCCCCAAGTGGCTCTTTGAACAACGTCTGAAGTAGCGATGCCGCCGTTTCCGCCGAAGCCGGCTCTCGCAATTCTGACGTTCCTCGCGATCGCCGCCGTGCCTAACGTGCTGCCGCCGTTGAAGGACTATCAACTGCTTCAGTGGCGAAACACCCTCGCGGTGCTCGATTTCATTCCCCGCAAGACATCTCTCTCGCCTTTGGCCGACGAGCAACTTCGTCTGCGGCCGGACGTGGATGCATCGCACTATCGAGTGTTTCCGGTCAACGACGCAAACAACGCGCTCGACCACTTCTTTGAGGCTCTCGAACGTACCGAGCGAAAGCAACCGGGAGCGCTGACGAGAATCGTGCACTATGGCGACTCCCCCACTACAGCCGACATGATTACAGGAGATGCGCGCGTCTTGCTCCAGCAGCGATACGGCGACGGTGGCCACGGGTTTAGCCTGATCGCAAAACCCTGGGCCTGGTACGAGCACCGAGGCGTCAGCCTCAACGCGCGCGGGTGGCGTATCGACCCCGCGACTCAGTCACAAGTGCGCGACGGAATGTTCGGGCTGGGCGGCGTCTCCTTCTACAGCCCGGGCGGCGCATCCACGCATTTTCGCCTCCGCGACCCGGATCACACATCCGTCGAAGTTTACTTTCTTAAAACGCGCGGTGGCGGTAACTTCTCCGTGTTTGCGGGCGAAACGAAGTTGGGGGACGTAAGCACATCAGCCGATTCCACCGCCTCCGGTTTCGCGTCGTTTCAACTGCCGCCCGGAACGCGCGACATTGAGGTACGCTCGACCGGAGGGGGAACAGTCCGCCTCTTCGGCGTGACCTTGTCGAAGCCGGGCCCGGGCGTAGTCTACGACAGCCTCGGTCTCAACGGCGCCTACGTCTCGGTTCCGTCTCGCATGTTTCAAGAGAAGCACTGGGCCGAGCAACTCCGCCACCGGCAGCCGGACCTGATCATCATCAACTATGGAACGAACGAAAGCGTCTACGCGAAGTTCATCGAGCAGTCCTACGAGAAGGAGCTTAAGGAGATTATCCGCCGCGTACGCGCCAGCTTGCCCGCAACCTCCATCCTGGTCATGAGTCCGATGGACCGCGGACAGCGTGACGCCTCGGGGGACGTTACCACGAACCCGGCGATCACGCGGCTTGTTCACATTCAGGAGAGAATCGCGGCCGAGACTCGCGTCGCTTTCTTCAATACGTATCAGGCCATGGGAGGCGCCGGGACGATGGGACGATGGTATGAGGCCGAGCCGCGTCTGGTTGGCGCGGATTTTACGCATCCCATGCCCGCCGGCGCTAAACTGGTAGGCGGGCTGTTGCATCAGGCGCTCTTCGACGGTTATAACAGGCACAAGATCCGCAACATGCGAGCCGGCTTGAAAACGACGGAGCGGCACAAGCGATGAAGCGCCGCAGGGATGCAACGGGGCAGACGGTCGATTCCCGACATCCGTTCCGGAGGACCGGGACGGCCCGTGAACTTTCATGAAAAACGAGCGGAGTGCCGCGGAGCAGACGAGCGTGTTTTACTGCCCGCCGAATTCGCAGCCCGGTGGAGGGTCCCTGTGCAAAGGCTTTTCGACCCTGGCATTCGTGGCGCTGCTGGTTGCACTCGTCGTATTTCCCCGCTGGGCTGCCGAAGCTGCGCCCGCCGCGAAGAAGACAGCAGCAAAGACGCCGCCTAAGACCTCGTCCAAGTCAAAGAAAAGACGAAAAGCCCCTCCGAAAGCTCCTCCTGTAAGCGCAAAAGCGAGGGCCGAGGCGCTTGACGCCGTCGAAAATTCGCTCGCCCGCGCCGCGGAACTTTCGATCGAGAATCCCGCCGCCCTTGTACCGTTCTTCGAACAGTTGTACAGGCACAGTCACGGTGAAGCGGAGGGGCCAGTCCGCATCATCCACTACGGCGACTCCCACACCGCCGCCGATGAATGGACCGGCGCCATCCGCGCTCTCCTCCAGGGACAGTTCGGCGACGGAGGCAGCGGCTATTCACTCGCCGGGCGTCCCTGGCGCAGCTACCGGCATATCGGCGTACGCGCCGGCGGAACCCTTGGGTGGTATTCGGACGGCCTGTTCGGACGGCAGGGCGACGGACGCTATGGACTCGGCGGCGTCAGCGTCTCTACACGGCGGCCCCGCGAATCGGTGTTTCTCGAAGCCGAAGCTGAGAATGTGGAGCTTTTTTATCTGCGGCAACCCGGCGGCGGAACTTTGCGACTGACGGACAACGGCGTGGATGTGGACAGGATTTCGACCGACGGCGAACTGGGCCCCGCCTACTTTCGCTACAAGCCGGCGGAAGCTGGCACTCACAGGCTGGAGTTGACCACGCTCGAACGGGCACCCGTACGACTATTCGGCTGGGTAGCGGAGAAAGACAAGGGCGTCACCTATGAGCCGATGGGTATCAATGGAGCGTCCGCTTCCATTGTGTTCCGGTGGGATGAGGAGACCCTAGCCAGCAATCTGGCGCGGCGCGCACCGGCGCTCGTCGTGCTCGCCTACGGCACGAACGAAGCCAGTAACAAGGACTGGAATCTCGAAAACTACCGCGAGATGTTCTCCACGCTTATCGGCCGGTTCCGCGCCGCGTTGCCCGCGGCCACGATTCTGGTCCTCGGCCCGCCCGACCGCCAGTACCGCACCAAGGGTAAGTGGCTTCCGTTCGACCGCATGGACGCCATCGTCGAAGCTCAACGCCAAGCCGCTATAGCCAACGGCTGCGCCTTCTGGGACACGCGAGAGAAGATGGGTGGAAAGGGATCGATGAAAGAGTGGACGCTCTCTGGCCTGGCCCAGTACGATCACGTTCATTTCACGGGACCCGGCTATCGCCGCATGGGCTACATTTTTTTTCGCGATCTGATGACGCAATACGAAACCTACACCGCTCTGCGGTCGCAGTTACAGATTCCCGTCGAACCCAAACAGGCCGATAATGGACACACAGACAAAGATCGCTGAACTCATTAGCAAGGTATCCGGAAAGAAAGCGCCCGCGGATCCGGACGAGTCGCTGTTTGAATCGGGCCTGCTCGATTCCTTCGCGCTTCCGGACCTGATTGCGGCGCTCGAACTGGGTTTCGGGATCAAGATTCCCGACTCCGATCTCAATCCGCGTAAGTTCGATTCGATCACCCGGATCGACGCCTATTTGGAAAGCAGGGCGTGACCGCATATCTGAAACGCTTCGGCGTGTATCTGCCCGCGCGCGTGGTCACTAATGACGAAATAGGCAAGCTCGCCGGGTGCGAGGCGGCGTGGATTCAGCAGGTATCGGGTATCGAGGAGCGCCGTTGGGCGGGCGAGCGGGAATCGGTCGCGGATATGGCCGTCGAAGCCGCGCTCCGCTGTCTGGGCGCGATGCCGGTGACCGAACTCGGCCTCATTGTTTTCGCTGGAGGATCGGCCGAAAGGCGCTTCCCAGGGCCTGCCGCAACTGTGGCCCACCGTCTCGGACACGACTCGACACCTGCGATCGACCTTCCCATGGCGAGCGCCGGCTCCCTGTTTGCGCTGGACCTCGCACGCCGGCTCGCCCCTCAGTACGGCAACATCCTCGTGGTAGCGGCGGAGAAGATGTCGAGCGTGATTCTCCGGGAACCGGTTGACCGGTCAACGGCGATCCTGTTTGGCGATGGAGCGGGCGCGTGTCTTGTGTCGGCCGATTCGGCCGGCGCAATAGGCGAAGTTGTCGACTCCGCCGTTTCGACCGATGGCGCGTACGCGGAAGATCTGCGGCTCGGATTCGGCGGACCACTGGAAATGAACGGCCGCTCCGTGATCCTGCAAGCCTCGCGAAAGATTCCGCGGGCAATCGGAGCGCTCTTGGAGCGGAACGGCAGGACAGCCGCCGAGGTCGGAGTTTTCCTTATGCACCAGGCAAACCAGAACCTTATCGTACGCGTGGCGCAGGCGCTTGAAGTTCCGCCGGAACGGTTCTTCAGCAACATCGCGAGATACGGGAACACGTCCTCGGCTTCGATGTTGATTGCCGCCGAAGAGTACTGCGCAACGCGTCCGCCGCGACCGGGCACGCCAATTGTACTGGCGGCCTTCGGCGCCGGGTTCCACTGGGGCGCCCTGCTGGCGGTGGCGCAGTAGCTTAGAATGCGCGGGGCTCGCGCCGCGACAGAAAGACATCATCGCGCGGCGCGAGCCCCATTGCGGAGCAGGGCGCACCCTGGAGCCTGCCGGAGCCGAAGAGCCGACCGCCAGCGAACACTCAGTTCACGGCTACGTCGATCACTTTTGGCTTCGACTTCTCGGTCTTCGGCAGGTGCACAAACAGCATTCCGTCCTTGAACTCGGCTTTCAGTTGTTCTTCGGACACGTCTTCCGGGAGCGTGAAGGTACGAACAAAGGTTCCATAGGAGCGCTCGATGCGGTGGAACTTCTTGCCTTTCTCCTCGTTCTCCGTGAGTTTCCGGTAAGCATGCGTGACTGCGGTTGAGCTTGGCTGATAGTTTGTGTCGAGGGCGGGAGGCACACGCAGCATGGCACAGGAATCGGCAAGTCATCGCGAGGATGTGGAGCAGTTGGGGCGGCGGTTTGCGG
>SXGS01288237.1_pt1 | contig 23892 bp, 31 predicted proteins | sample 3174681 | NCBI WGS metagenome assembly SXGS01 (sample SAMN11356861, study PRJNA531348) | freshwater metagenome | isolation source: freshwater sample F1-80 | place: China: Fuxian Lake, Yuxi | collected 2017-12-25
AGATCCCGCACGTCGGCAACGCTGGGATGGGCGCCCCTCTGACATCGTCCGGCCGCGTCGCTTGGGAGTGGTTGCGCAAGCTCGCCGACCGCCTTGAGCGGGTGCGCGCTGTCCATGGCGACTGGTCCCGCTGCCTCAATCATCACTTCGGCGGTGACGACACGGCGGTTTTCCTCGATCCTCCGTACCGCTCCTATGAAAAACTCTATGGCGAGTCGTCCCCGATTGCGGATGCCGTTGAGGCTTGGGCGCGCGACAACGCCCACCTTCGCATCGCCCTTTGCGGGCATCGCGGCGACTACTCCCTGCCGGGCTGGGATGCGGTCGAATGGTCGCGGGGGCGGCTGACCTACGGCGGGAAAACGACAACGGACAAGGAGTGCATTTGGTACTCGCCGGCCTGCCTGCCCGTTGAAGTGAATCAGATGCTCCTCTTATCCACGGAGGCCGCGAAGCATGGTTGAGCCGGTAATCATCGGAGACGCGCGGCTGTATCTCGGGGACTGCCGGGAGATCCTGCCGACGCTCGGCAGCGTGGATGCAGTGGTGACGGACCCGCCGTTTTTTCGAGTCAAACCTAATGGTTGGGATCGGCAGTGGTCTACTCGGTTCGGCTTTTACGATTGGGCCGAAGAGGTCATCAAGCAATGCGCGGGCGCGCTCAAAGGAAACGGCTCACTTTACTGGTTTGCATGGCCGGAGCATGCCGGAATGGTTGAGGCCAGAATGTGTCGACATCTTGAAGTGCTCAATCACATTGTCTGGCGCAAGGGAGGCCAGGGCAAGACATCGTTAGGGTGGATGCAGAAGGCCGAAAAAGAGACATTGCGGTCCTTTTTCCCGGAAACGGAACGCATCCTTTTTGCCGCTCATTACGGAGCTGATTCATTTGCGATGGGCGCTTCAGGATACGCCGCAAAGTGCGACGAATTGCGCGGATTCTTGTTTGAGCCGCTGCGCAGATACCTAGTTGATGAAGTGGAGCGTAGCGGGTGGACACGCGAAGCGCTGAATGCGGCAATGGGCTTTGCCCCGAGGGGCATGCTTGAAACGCGCTATCTCGGCCGGTCGCAGTGGCAGCTTCCTACTGCTGTTCATTACGCCAACATGCGGCGGCTGCTCAATGGCAATGGAGGAAGTTATCTCCGGCGCGAGTACGAGGATCTCCGGCGCGAGTACGAGGATCTCCGGCGCGAGTACGAGGATCTCCGGCGCCCATTCAATATTTCCAAGGGCGGCATCTGGTCCGACGTTTGGGAGTTCGATCCCGTAATGGGTTATGCCGGAAAACATCCATGCGAGAAGCCGCTTCCACTGCTTACGCAAATACTGGGGGTCAGCACGCGGGGCGGGAATGTGATCCTCGACCCCTTCATGGGCAGCGGCACCACGGGCGTCGCCTGCGCCAAGCTTGGCCGGCGCTTCATCGGCTGCGAGATAGAGCCCCGCTACTTCGACATCGCTTGCCGCCGCATCGAGGACGCCTACCGCCAGCCTCGCCTATTCGAGGAGCCGAAGCCCAAGGCGACGCAGGTCTCGATGTCCGCCGAAGGCACCTCCGCGACGGGCTTCGCTGCTGCTGACGGTCTCCGCAGCCAGACGGAGCCACCCCAGATCCCCACCGGGGCCGCATAGCCATGGTCAACACCACCGAGCGCCTGTGGACTGAGGAGGCATGACGCACGCAACGCGCCCCTCTAAGGGCTACGCCGGCCCGCGTATCCGGGGAACGGATCGCCGCTTCCGTGCGGCGCCTGGACTTGGCTGGGCTCAGCCGACCGTCGCACGGACGCCGACAGAGGCGCGGTTCGTCATGGTCGAGTGGCCGGAGAAGCCGTCGGCTTGCGTTTGGCCGCTCTGGGGCGACGATGCGCCGTCCAGCGAGACGAGGCGGTTCTGCGGAGGACGGAGAGAGCCCGGCCGCCCCTACTGCGCTGCTCACTGTGTCAGGGCCTACCGCGAGCCCGAGAATCCAGAACCCAAACCGCTGTTCGTGGTGAAGCCATGAGCAACCGCCTCGGCCACACGCCCAAGAGAACGGCGCCTCTCGACGTGATCCTCCGTCCCGACGGCTCGGCCGAGATCATCGCCCATGCCCCAAGGGACGGCGTAGGGCGTCAGGTCTCAGGCGGGGACTATCGCTACCAGATGACGAAGTCCGAGTTCAGCAAGTGGGTCGATCAGCTCGTCTACATGAGGGCAGGCGCATGAGGGACTGGCTGATCCTGCCGCACCGGATGACGTTCGAGCAGATGCTTGCCGAGGCGTGCCGCGCCGCCGGTATTACGCGAGAAGACATACTCGGGCCATCCCGGCGCAAGCGCGTGAGCTGGCCCCGGCAAGACCTGATGTTGGCGCTGTTCGAGCGCGGGCACTCCTATTGCGAGATCGGTCGGCTGTTCAACCGCACGCACGCGCCGGCCCTTCATGGCGTGGCCGAGGCCGCCCTGCGCCGCAGTCAGCCGGCGGTGAAGCCGCAGAAGAAGGCTAGGCACGTCCCGCTGCCCACGCGGCGGATCAAGCGAGGGAAGAGATCCGTCGCCGCTCCGGCGCCCCCTGACGCCTTCGCCACAGCGTTCGGCCGGGCATTCCCCGCTGGCGCCGACTACAGGCGCGGTGCTTATGGAACGGATTTGCCGATGCGCAAGGCGGCGCATAATTTCGGAGACGCTTCGATCATGGAGAGAGGCGTCTGATGGACTGGTATCGCTGCTACCACGGGACACCGTTCGATCCGAAGTGGCGGGTGGTTGCCAAACGGGTCGGCATCAGGCCTGGGGATGTCGCGGCGATATGGTCGGCGCTGCTCGACTATGCGAGCCAAGCCGAGGACCGCGGATCGGTGGAAGGCTTCGATTTCGAGACTGCGGCCGAAGGGCTCGGCTACCCCGTCGAGCATGTGCGTGGAACGTATGAAACACTGTGTAACGCAGGGCTCGTTTCAGAGCGTTTCAGGCTTGTTTCATGGGAGCGCCGTCAGCCGAAGCGAGAAGACCGTTCAACCGAGCGCGTGAGAAAACACAGGGCTGAAAAGAAAGGGAAATCTACCGATGAAACGCACGTAACGAACGATGAAACACGGAAACCACCTAGAACAGAGCAGAGCAGAGAAGAAAATAAGAGCGCGCGCGGGGCGCGCGACGATGTTTCAATTTTGGGGAAGACGAAGAGGCGCCTGACCGACGAAGAGCGAGCCCTGGCATCGGCCGTCAACGGCGGCAACGTCCCCTGGGAAACCACCGATGCCGAGGTCGCCCTGTGGCGAGAGCGAGCCCAGCGGAAGCAGGCTGCCAAGGGAGGGCTTCCGGGCGCCGCCGTTCCGCCACCTCCTGCGGCCACCCTTCCGTCGATCGATCCAGCGTGGTCCGGCCTCGACATCCCCGAGCACTTGCGGAGGCACGCTTGACCGTCAAACAACTTCAGCGTATTGTGGTTCGCGAAATTCCACACGCATGGCGAGGCTGATGTTTTCCCTGCCCTCCCGCGGCCGTCCGCACAACCTCCGCCGCTTCCTCGCCGCCTACGAGGAAACCCGCGCAACGGCGCCGATGTGGGTTCGCCTCGATCTCGACGACGTGATGCTTCCCGAGTACGACCGGATCGCGCTCCCCGACCACTGGCTGAAGACCGTCGGCCCCCGCCACCCCAACCGCTGCAACGGTTGTGTCGCCGAGATGTTCCGGGCCTTCCCCGACGAGCCCGTGTATGGCCTGATGGCCGACGACCTGATCCCCCGCACCGACCGCTGGGACGTCCGCCTGATCGAGGCTGCCGGCTCCTCCCGGCTCGCCTACGCCGACGACGGGAAATGGGGCCAAGAGCTCGCCACGCACCCCGTGGTGGGCGGAGACTTGGCCCGCGCGATCGGCTGGCTGGTCCTCCCGACCGTGCTGCACAGCTTCGTCGACACCGCCCTGTTCGCCATCGCCATGCGCTCCAACCGCCTCGCCTACCTCCCGGACGTGAAGGTCGAGCACATGCACCCGCTCGCCCACGACCAGCACGGCCGGCCCAAGGCGGAGATGGACGAGACCTACCGCTTCCCCGAGACCTACATCCCCGACCAGGCCGCGTTCTACAAGTGGCAGGGCACCGACCTCCGCCCGACCGTCGAGCGCATCATGCGGACCTTTAACGATAAAGTGGCGGCGTAGATGGGGCGCCCGTCCAGCTTCACCCCCGAGGTCGCCGTTGCCATCTGCGAGATGATCGAGGGCGGTTCGACGATCCGTGAGATCACCGCCCAAAAGGGCATGCCGGCGTGGGAGACGATCCGCCGCTGGCTGCGGGAACACGAGGCATTCCAAGCACGCTACGCGCACGCGCGCGAGGTGTCGGCCGCGGCCCTTGAGGAGCGCCTGTTCGCCGAGGCGGCAACGGCCGTGGACAGCGACTCCGCCTCCGCTGCCCGGGTCCGCATCGACGCCATCAAGTGGGTCATGTCCAAGCGGGCGCCGAAGGTTTACGGCGACAAAGTTCAGTTGGGAGGTGATCCCGATAACCCGGTGCAGGTCGCCGGGACCATGACGATCAACCTCGTCCGGCCGGGGGCCTCGGGTTGAACCTCACCGCGGACATTCCCGAGGCGTTCGGCTTCCTGTTCGAGCCGGCGCGCTACAAGGGGGCGTATGGGGGGCGCGGGTCGGCCAAGTCGCACAGCGTGGCGAGCGCCCTGGTGATCAAGGCGGCCGAGAAGCCCCGCCGCATCCTCTGCACCCGCGAGATCCAGAAGTCGATCAGCGACAGCGTGAAGCAGCTGCTCGACGACAAGATCTCCAGCATCGGCATTCCCGGCTTCAAGTCGACCGACACCTACATCGAGCACAAGTGCGGCAGCCTGTTCGCCTTCGGCGGCCTCCGGTCCAACCCGGAGACGATCAAGTCGAAGGAGGGATACGACATCGCGTGGGTGGAGGAGGCCAACCGGGCCTCTCGCCGGTCTCTCGACCTGCTGATCCCGACCATCCGCACCGAGGGCTCGGAGCTGTGGTTCACATGGAACCCCGAGCACGAGTTCGATCCCGTCGACAAGATGCTGCGCGGGCCGGTGCTGCCCCCGGGTGCGGTGGTCAAGCGCGTCTCATGGCGGGATAACCCGTGGTTCCCCGAGGTGCTTCGCCGCGAGATGGAGTTCGACAAGGCGAACGACCCGGACAAGTACGAGCACGTCTGGGAAGGCGAGTATGTGCGCGCCCAGGCCGGCGCCTACTACTCCAAGCAGCTGCGGCAGGCCCGGGACGAGGGGCGTATCACTCGCCTCGCGCTCGATCCCGTCCACCCTCTCAAGGCGTGGTGGGATCTCGGCATCTCCGACCACATGGCGGTGATAATCACGCAGCAGATCGGCCCCGACATGCTCGGGCTGGACTGCATCGAAGGGCAGGGGCAGGCGCTCGGGCACTACTTCAACTGGATGCGCTCGCGCGGCTACGGCTCGGCCCTGTGCATGCTCCCGCACGATGCCGCCGAGCGCGACCTGCTGACCGCCAAGCGACAGGAAGACCACTTCCGCGACGCCGGGTTCGCGGTCGAGGTGGTGAAGAACCAGGGCAAGGGCGCGGCGATGAAGCGCGTCGAGGCGGCCCGCCGATGGTTCCCGCGGTGGCGGTTCGACGAGGACAACTGCGCACCCCTGCTGAAGGCGCTCGGCAGCTATCACGAGCGGATCGACGAAGAGCGCAACATCGGGCTCGGGCCTGAGCACGACTGGGCCTCTCACTTCGCCGACGCCTACGGCATGGCGAACAGCGTCTATGAGGAGCCCGCGTCCACCTGGGCCGCGCCGATCAAGTACCGCGACACGAGGGCTTTCGTATGACGGATGTTGGCCTTCGCTACACGCAGCCTTATGTGGTCGCGCGCGATCCTGACGCGAAGACCTTGATGCTTGGCGGCCTCGGCGGCATGGGCGTCGGCCGCATGTGGTTTCCCGAGGAGGAGCGCCACAAGGACTACCCCGGCTATGCCGAGGCATTAATCCGTCCTAATGGATCGGTGGTGCGCGAATGACCATCGCCGAGCGCCAGGCCATCGCCGACGCGACCGAGAGCTGCGCGCGGCTGACCAAGGAACTAGCCGCCGTGCTCACCCGCCTGTGTGATGCGGAGGAGCGGGTCAGGCTGCTTGAGGAAGCGGCGACGCAGCCGCAGAAGAGGCGGCCGTGATGCTCCGTACCATCGAAAGAGTTGGCGGCTTCGCGCTCATGATTATCTCAGCCGTGATGGTGACGGCCTACCTTTACATCCGGTTCGGAGGATAGGCCGTGGCTAAAATGACCGACGACACCCTTAAGGCCGTCGTATCGGCCGAGGTCCGCCGCTCAATCGGCTACATGGGCGGGACGATCTCGACCGACCGCCAGAAGTCGCTCAACTACTACCTCGGCCGCCCGTTCGGAAATGAGATCGAGGGCCGCTCCTCCGTCGTCTCGACCGACGTTGCCGACGTGGTGGAAAGCATCCTGCCGTCGCTGCTCAAGATCTTCACATCCGGCGACTCCGTGGTGAAGTTCGAGCCCCAGGGGCCGGAAGACGAGCAGGTGGCGCAGCAGGCCACCGACTACTGCAACTGGATCTTCAACCGCGACAACGACGGCTTCACCATCCTCTACGACTGGATGAAGGACGCCCTCCTTCAGAAGCTCGGCGTGGTGAAAATCTGGTGGGACGAGCGCGAGGAGGAGACGGAGGAGGAGTACGAGAACCTCACCGACGACGAGTTTGCGCAGCTGCTCTCGGACGAGGAAGTCGAGCCGATCGAGCACACGGAGCGCCCCGACCCGATGTTGAACCCGGAGGCCCCTCCTCCGGTAGCGCCGGGACCGCCTCTCGCTCCCGATGGCGCGCCCCCGTCCGCGGCTCCGCCATCCCCGGATGCCGCGGCGGGGATGCCGATGATGGGCATGGGTGGGAACGGTGGTCCTCCCCCGATGCTGCACGACGTGAAGGTCAAGCGCGTCAAGACCATCGGCCGGGTCAAGATCATGGCCGTCCCGCCCGAGGAATTCCTGGTCTCCCCCGGCACGCGCGACGACGAGGGCGCGGTGCTGATGGCGCACAAGAAGCGCACCACGCGCTCGAAGCTCGTGGAGGAGGGCTACCCGCGCAAGATCGTCGACATGATCCCGCCCTACGACCCGAACGTCGACACCGGGGAGGAGGCGACGCGCTGGTACGATCAGGAGATGGCCGACTCCGGCAGCGCGGCTTCCCTCGATCCGGCCGCCGAATACGTCTGGGTTACGGAATGTTACATCCGCGTCGACTACGACGGCGACGGCAAGACCGAACTCCGCAAGGTCACGATCGGCGGGGCGGGCGACGGGGGCGAGCTGCTCGACAACGAGCTCGTGGAGGCGCGGCCGTTCTTCTTCATCTGCCCGGTTCGGACCCCGCATGTGCTGATCGGCCGCTCGGTCGCCGACCTGGTGATGGATCTGCAGCTGATCAAGTCGACGGTCCAGCGCGGCGTGCTCGACAACATGTACCTGATCAACTCCCCGCAGACGGTGATCGTGGACGGGCAGGTCAATCTTGACGACCTGCTCACCCGCCGGCCGGGGGGCGTGGTGCGGACCAAGCAGCTGGACGCGCTCAAGCAGATGGTGACGCCGAGTGTGATGGCGCCGGCCCTGCAGACGCTCGAATATTTCGACAGCGTGCGGGAGACCCGGACGGGCGTCACCCGCTACAACCAGGGCCTGGAGGCCGACAGCCTCAACAAGACGGCCTCGGGCGTCAACCAGATCATGAACGCCGCCCAGCAGCGGATCGAGCTGATCGCCCGCATCTTCGCCGAAACGGGCGTGAAGGAACTGTTTCGCGGCATGCTGCGGCTGATCGCCAAGCACCAGCAGAAGGCCCGGATGATCCGGCTGCGCCAGGAGTGGGTGCCGATGGACCCGCGCGAGTGGAACACGTCGATGGACGTGACGACCAACGTCGGGCTCGGCACGGGCTCCAAGGACCAGATGCTGGCGCACACGATGACGATCATCGGCCTGCAGGAGAAGGTGGCGCAGGCGGGCAACCCTGGCGGCATGGTCGACCCGAAGAAGGTCTACAACGCCATCGAGAAGGTGATCGAGAACGCGGGGCTGAAGTCGATCGACCCGTACTTCAACGATCCCGACAAGGTGGCGCAGGCGCAGGCGGGCCAGCCGCAACCGCCGCCGCCTCCGAACCCCGAGCAGATCAAGGGCGAGACGGCGATGATGGAGGCACAGGCCGCCGCGCAATCGCTGCAGACCAAGCAGCAGGTGGAACAGGCCCGCGCCCAGGCGGAGATGGAGCAGATCGAGATGGACCGGCAGCTGAAGCGCGCGGAGTTCCAGGCGGCGATGGCGCAGGTGATGCAGAAGATGAACGCGCCGGCGGACATGGGAGCGGGGGCGTGATCGACGACTTCGACCCCGCGATCAAGAAGGCCACGAAGGACGAGCAGGCGAGGTATTGGGCCAAGCGGGTGAAGGATCTTGAGCACCTGCCGGACAGCCCGACGTCGTTCTCCAGCAAGTCCTACCCTCTGCGGCAGGCGCGGAAGGAACTGGAGAAGGCCGACAGAGAGGCCAAGGCGGAGAAGGAGAGGAAGTGACCGACAGGCTCGACCAGGAACGCCAGCGCGGCATCAACGCCCGCCTTCTGCTCGAAACGCCCCTGCTGGTGGAGGCGTTCGAGACGACCAAGGACGAGTACGTGAAGGCGTGGCGCGACGCCCCCGCCCGCGACACCGAAGGCCGCGAGCGGCTGTGGATGATGGTCAAACTGCTCGACAAGGTGAAGGCGCACCTGGAGACGGTCATGTCGGGCGGCCAACTGGCCGAGAAGGAACTGACCGACCTTCAGGAGAGGGGCAAACTCAGGAGGCTGTTCGGGTAATGGACGGCAGCGTGACGCAGCGCCCCTCCCTCAAGGGCTTCGCTTACCAGCCCGTCGCCCGCCATGGCGTCGAGGTATGGCAGGGAAATACCGCCGACCGGCTTTCGCCCATCATCAGCCCGGATTACCTCCACGACCCCGCCGGACCTGGCGTGCCCCATCCTGACGGCTACGACGAGTTCGGCTGGCTGCACCAGGACCGAAGGCTGGTCACGCCGAAGCCCGCGCTGGTCAAGCTCTCCAATGTCTCGGTTCTCAGGCGGTCCCTTGGGCGCAACCGCTACCACATCGTCCTCGATGAGGGGGTTTGCGCCCGTGACAGCTACCATGACGGCCGCTGGCTCGGCCCGCATATCGGCGAAACTGTACGTCTGGGGCTCGACGGTGGCCCGGAACTGACCGTCAACATCATGGACGATGCGCCGGTGGAGGCGCGGGTCAAGCAGCCCGCAGTCCTGGTCTCTCACTTCTGGGCCGAGAACTACGCGCACACCCTGCTGGAGACCGCTTCCCGCTTCTGGCCTATCGAGGCGCACCCCGAGATCGCCGATTACCCGGTGATCTGGGACACGCCCAACCGCTGGCAGCGGGAAGTCGCCGAATGGCTGGCCCCCGGTCGGGTCAAGCCCATGCCTCACAACCATGTCCTGTTCGATACGCTGTACGTGCCGAGCTTTGGCATCTCGCGGACCTCCGTCAGGTGGTTGAGGAAGCGATTCGGCGCCCCCCCGGAGCCTGGGAAGCGCCGGCTCTACATCACCCGCGCCGACGCGACCGAGCGGCGGGTGGTGAATGAGGAAGAGGTGCTGGCGGTCCTCGCCAAGCACGGCTTCGAGACGGTCATGCTGACCGGAATGACCGTCGCCGAGCAGCGCGACCTGTTCCGCGAGGCGGAATGCGTAGTCATGCCCCACGGGGCGGGCTGCGCCAACATGATCTTCGCGCCCGAGAGCGCCAAATTCATCGAGTTTTCGCCGAAATCCTATCAACACAGCATGTTCGGCCACATTGCTAAGTGGTCGGGTCAATGGTCTGGCAGAATCGTCTGCGAAGACACGAAAAATAAGGATATGCACGTCGATACCACCGTGCTATCTTGTGCAATCGAGGCCACCGGCATCTAAAACTTGTGGCTTCCAGGAGCGTCGTGAGACGCCCCGCCCCTTAGAAGGAGCCGTTCATGGCCGATCCCGTCCCGAACACGGCCCCCGCGCCCTCGGGAGGTAATGAGCACTCCGTTGCCCATGCGGCATCGCTGATCGAGGGACTTCTCGGCCCGGCCCCCGCCGACACGCCGAAAAAGCCCGCAGCCGCCGCAGAGACCCCGGCCGAAGAGCCGGATGACGCCCCGGAAGAGCCCGACGCCGCCACGCAGCCGGCAGAGGGCGAAGCCGAGGCCGACGAACAAACGTCTGCGGACGAGTCCGAGACGCAGCCCGAACCAGCCGAACAAGCCCCTGCCGAAGTCGAAGTCGCCCTCCCGGACGGCTCGACGACGAAGGTCAAGCTCGACGAGCTGAAGAACGGATACCTGCGCCGCGAGGACTACACCCGCAAGACGCAGGCACATGCCGAGACCGTCAAGGCGTTCGACGCCCAGGTCCAGCAGGTGTCGCAGGTGGTCAAGGCGAAGCTGGACACGCTCCAGGCCGAGCTCGACCGCCTGATCCCGAGCGAGAAGAGCATCGACTGGGACAATCTCCACAAGACCGACCCGGCCGAATACGTGAAGTGGAAGGAGTACTTCCGCGACCTCAAGGACCAACGGCAGGCCGTCGCTCATGAGCAGGCGCAGATCGCCTATCAGGAGCAGCAGCGGCAGGCCCAGCAGTCCGTCGAGACGCTGAAGCGGGAGGGCGAGGCGCTTGCCAAGGCCCTCCCGGTGTTCGCCGACCCCAAGAAGGGCGACGCGGCTCGATCCGAGCTTCGTTCGTACCTCCTGAAGGAGGGCTACACGCAGGAGCAGATCGCCGGCCTGTCCGACCACCGATCGGTGAAGATCGCATGGAAGGCGGCGCAGTACGACAAGCTCCAGGCGGCCAAGCCCGCGGTCGAGAAGCGCGTGGTCAACCTGCCTCGTGTGCAGAAGCCCGGCGCCGCCCTCGATGGCGATCAGGTCTCCCGCCAGAAGCTCACTTCGCTCGACCAGAAGCTGCGAAAGACCGGCCGGGTAGAGGACGCCGCCGCGCTGATCCTCGCCCGGATGAACTGAGGGCTTTCCCATGGCTGTACCCAACACAACCGCGCAGACCTATGTCGCCATCGGCATGCGCGAAGACCTGTCGGACATGATCTTCAACATCAGCCCGACCGAGACGCCGTTCATGTCCGCGGTCGGCAAGGGCTCCAAGGCCACCGCCACCCTGCACGAATGGCAGACCGACTCGCTGTCGAACGCTGGCGCGAATGCCCAGATCGAAGGCGACGACATGAACTCGATGACGGCCACGCCGACCGTCCGGGTCCAGAACTACCTCCAGATCGCCACCAAGGGCGTGATCTCGTCCGGCACCATGGAGGCCGTGCTGAAGGCCGGCCGCAAGTCCGAGCTGGCCTACCAGATCGCCAAGCGCGGCAAGGAACTCAAGCGCGACATGGAATTCACGGTGACGCAGAACCAGGCCGGTTTTGCGGGCTCCGCGACCACCGCGCGCAAGCTCCGCGCCCTGGAGAACTGGTACTCCGCCAACTCGGTCGGCGGCACGTCCTACGTCACCGCGACCGGCATCACCGCGACGGTGACGGACGGCACGCAGCGGGCCTTCACCGAGAGCCTGCTGAAGACCGTCGTCAAGAACGTGTTCACCTCCGGCGGCGACCCCACCATGCTCATGGTCGGGCCGTACAACAAGCAGGTGGTGTCGACCTTCACCGGCAACGCGACCCGGATGGACAAGTCCGAGGACCGCAAGCTCTTCGCCGCCATCGACGTGTATGCGTCGGACTACGGCGAGCTGAAGGTCGTCCCCAACCGCTTCCAGCGCGACCGCACCGCCCACGTGCTCGACCTCGAATACTGGGCGCTGTCGTTCCTCCGCCCGATCAACATCGAGGACATCGCCAAGACCGGCGACTCGACCAAGAAGATGATCGTGACCGAGTACACGCTGGAGAGCCGCAACGAGGCCGCGTCCGGCGCCATCGCCGATCTGACCACTTCGTAACAAGGCGGGGCCGGCTGAAACACGCCGGCCCCCTTTCTTTCAAGGAGGCCAGAAATGGCAGGCAACCTCGTACAGAACCCCGATGGGTCTGTGTCCATCAAGAACGAGATCGACGGCAAGGAGATGGCGCGCTTCGGCGGCGTCCCCACCGCGAACACCACCAGCGCGTCCGCGTCGAGCGCTGGTGTGCAGACCTACCGCGGGCAGAAGTGGGCGATCATGCCGCTGCTCGCGACCGCCGGTGTCGGCGCCGCCCTCGCTTCCTTCCAGAACAAGGAAGCGACGGACATCTTCGTCACCGACTATCTGATCGACGTGCAGACCGGCTCATCCGCGTCCTGCACCTGCAAGGTGGACGTGGGCAACCTCGCCACCTCGTCGGGGACCACGGTCTACAACGCCTTCGACCTCTCGAACGTCCTCCTGGCAGCTGCCGGGGCGGACGGCTCGGGCAAGTCGCGGGTGAAGATGACGGCGGATCAGTACCTCAACTGCATCATGGTCTCGGGCTCGGCAACCGGGCTCGTCGGCCGTGTGGCGGTCGGATACATCGTGCCGTGAGCAAGTTCCCCGACGACGCGGTGTCGATCGGGTTCTCGAAGCGGCTGGTCGCAGGCAATGCCGTGGTTACGGCGAGCCTGCCGACCACCCGCGACGGGACCACGGCATCCTGCGTCCAGATCGCCGCAAGCGTCGCGACCTGGGTCCGCTTCGGAACGGCGTCGAGCCTCACCTGCTCGACCTCGACCGATGTCCTGATCTCTCCCAACCACCCCCACCGCTTCAAGGTGCCGGGCTACGGCTTCCTCGCCGTGCTCAACGACGTGACCGGCTATCTCAGCGTGACCGCGGTGGAGATCGGCTGATGCGGGACATCGAGCGCGACGACAAGCTCGGCATCGTCACCGAGACGGTTCTGGACGGCGACGACATGCACGTCCTCCGCCACCAGGATTGCGAAGCGATCATCGAGAACAACAAGCGGCTCTACGGGTTCAACAACGGCTATTCGCCGTCTCGCGACCTGAAGCGCGTCGCCTCGATCCCGCTGACCGTGGTCGAGCAGTGGATGAAGGAGGGCGTCAACATCTTCGACAAGAACTGCGCGGAAGCGATCCGCCGGAAGCTCAACGACCCCCAGTATCTCTACCTCCGCACCGCCCCGGGGCGTGTCTGATGGCGAACATCGGCATCTGCATCCCCTCGGGCGACACCTGGAAGGCCGGAACCGCGGTCGACGTGGCGGTGATGATCGGCACCTTCATGAAGGCGCATTCCGCATCCGGCGCTCATAGCTGCTGGCTGGTCAACACCCAGCTCTCGGTGCTGGTCAAGTCCCGGATGATGTTGGTGCAGGAGGCCATCAAGAACGGGGCCACTCACATCCTGTTCATCGACTCCGACGCGCGCTTTCCTAAGGACACGCTCGACCGCCTGCTCGCCCACGACCTCGATTTCGTCGCCTGCAACGCCGTCCGCCGGGCGCTCCCCTGCACGCCGACGAGCTCCAACGGTCCCGGGAACCCCATCTGGACGATGCCCGACAGCTTCGGCCTGGAGGAGGTCCACGATCACGTCGGCCTGCACACCGCCCTGATCAAGACCGATGTCTTCAAGAACCTCGAACAGCCGTGGTTCATGACCCCCTGGCTGGTCCGCCAGCAGGAGTACCAGGGCGAAGACGTGTGGCTCTGCCACCGCGTGATCGACAAGGGCTACCGGATCTGGATCGACCACGACCTGAGCCAGTCCAACCGCCATTGCGGCAACTTCGACTATTCGCACCAGCTGGCTGCCTTGGGCCGGGCCGAGTACGAGGCCGAGGCCGCGGCGGTGAAGGCCAAGAAGGAGGCGGAGGAGAAGGCGGACATCGCGGCCGTGGAGGCCGGCGACATCCCCTATGTGGAGCCCGCGCGCTCTCCCGCCGTCCTCGAATACGAAACGCTGTGAGCCATGGCGATCACGACCTACACCGAGTTGCAGGCCGCGGTCGCGAACTGGCTGGCGCGCGGGGATCTGACTTCCCGCGTCCCTGAGTACATCACCATGGCCGAGGGCTGGATCGCCTACGGCCTCGACATGGGGCAGATCAAGGTTCCGCCGCTGCGCATCCGCGCGATGGAGCAGGCGCTGTCGCTCACCATGGTTTCCGGGACCGCAGAAGTCGCGCTGCCGACGCGTTACGTCTCGATGCGCAACATTTACATCGACACCGACCCCAAGCGGAAGCTGACCCCGGTCTCTCCCGAGCAGCGGATCTTCGAGAAGCCCTACGCCTCGACGGGCATTCCCGAGGTCTATTCGATCGAAGGCGACAACATCGTGCTCGGCGACATCCCCAACTCCGGGGACACGATCAAGGGCACCTATTACCAGAAGTTCGCCGCGTTCTCGGCCGGATCGGACACGAACTGGCTGCTGACCAACTCCCCGAACACCTACCTGTTCGGCGCACTCTATGCGTCCTCGACCATGACCGGGAACCCGCGCGGGCCGCAGTGGCTGGGCGCGTTCATGGGCTCGATCAACGCGCTGAACGAGGCCGACAAGTCCGACCGTTACTCCGGCGGTGTGCTGACCATCCGCTCGGCGACGGGCGCGCCATGACCGCGATCCCCTTCGGCGAGTGGCTGCCCGACCTCCCCGACCTTGGCAACTCCGCCCTGATCGCCAGGAATGTCATCCCCGGCCCGCTGAGCTATCGGCAGGTGCTGTCGTTCACCGCGACGATGGTTGCGCTGGCGGCACGAGTCCAGGGCGCGACGGCGGCCAAGAGTGCGACGACCGCAACGCTGGGCACGGTCTACAACTACTGCGGAACCGCGTCCAAGCTCTACGAGATGACCGCGGCGTCGACGACCTGGACCGACCGCAGCGGGGCTTCGTATTCCTGTTCCGCCGCGGAGTTCTGGCGCTTCGTCAAGTACGGCAATTTCATGGTGGCGACGCAGATCGGCGACGCCATCCAGTACACGACCATCGGGGCAGGCTCGAACTTCGCCGACCTCTCGGCCTCCGCCCCGAAAGCCCGCCATGCTGCGGTGATCCGGGACTTTCTCATCGTCGGCAACACCTGGGACGCGACCGACGCCTTCAAGCCCAACCGGCTGTGGTGGCCGGCCATCGACGACATCACGTCCTGGCCCACCCCCGGAACCACGGCGGCGGCAAACGTCCAGTCCGACTACCAGGATCTGGCCGAGGGCGGGTCGATCACCGGGATTACCGGCGGCCAGTCGGGCGTCGTCGTCTGCGAGCGGTCCCTCTACACGGTCAACTATATCGGCTCGCCGCTGGTCTTCGACATTCAGCGGGTGGAGAAGGAGCGCGGGTCGCTCTATCCCGGCTCGATCATCAGCGACGGCCGGTATACCTACTACATCGGCCCGGACGGCTTCCACCGCTTCGACAACATCCAGTCGCAGCCGATAGGAGCGAACAAGGTCGATCAGTGGTTCATCGCCGACCTGGCGCCGAACACGTCGCCCCGCATCTGCGTGGCGGTCGATCCAGCCAACAAACTGGTGATGTGGGCCTACGCCTCGACCAATTCGGGCGCGGGAACCCCGGACAAGATCATCGTCCTGCATACCCCCACGGGTCGCTGGTCGATCATCGAGCAGGCGGTCGAGTGGCTGTCCGAGATCAGCTACACGCTCGGCTATACGCTGGACGGCCTCGACGCGGTGTCGTCGTCGCTGGATGCCCTGGCTTTCTCGCTCGACTCCCCGGTCTGGCAGGGAGGCGTCGGCATCGTCGGCGGGTTCGATACCAGCCACAGGTTCGGCTACTTCAACGGCGCGGCGATGACAGCGACCCTGACGACGGGGGAGGTGCAGCCGATCGCGGACAGCCGGTCCCTGCTCGATGCCGTGCGGCCGCTGGTCCAGAACGTCGGGACGAGCGTTTCGGTGACGCCGATCTACCGCAACCGCCTGATCGACGGCGTGACCACCGGGACGGCGAGCACGATCAACACCGTCGGCGAGTGCCCGTTCAACGTGGACGCGCGCTATTTCCGGTTCATGGTCGAGACGACCGGGGGTTTCCAGCACGCTCAGGGCGTTGAGCCCCGCGTCAGCGCGAGCGGGAGCATCTGATGATCCCCGCGCTTCCCCGCGACTTCCCCGACATCAAGCAGCAGCTTCAGCGGGCGACGCTGATCGTCAACGGCCTGCTCGACGGCCGGCACAACGCCACGGGCACGGCGACGCTTGCGACATCGACCACGACGACCTCGGTCATAGATGCGCGCGTAGGGGTGAGCAGCGTCATCACGCTCATGCCGACGACCTCGCGGGCGGCGACGGCACTGGCGTCGGTCTACGTCTCCGCGCGGATGGCCGGCTCTTTCATCCTCACGCATGACAGCCAGACCTACACCGACCGGGTGTTCGCGTATCACGTAGGGGGCACCTGATGGGCCTGATCGACGCATCGAAGCCGCGGAGCTTCACCCCGCGCAACGGCCTCCTGGCGCCGATCCTGGAGACCACGACGACCGGCTCGATGGAGTCCCAGCCGATCGGCGGGGAGAGGACGGGCGGCGACCCTCGCGGGTCTGCTCGCGATCAGGCGTCGTTCGCCAACATCTCGGCGATGTTCAACGACCCCGGCTTCCGCGGCGACTGGGGCAAGGTAGCGGCAATGAGCGGCCCCATGGCCCTCGGCGTCGGCGCGCTCTCGCACATGACCGGTATCGGCAATCTCGGCAACGCCATTCAGGATGGCTTCGGCGGTGGGACGGTCAACAGCCCGGCCGAGGTCTATTCCGGCGGCGACTGGTCCGGTCCGGCCAACGATCCCAACATTGGCGGCGGTGAGTATGGCGGGCTCGGTGGGAACCGCGACGGCGGCTTCGCCAAGGGCGGCAAGGTCAAGCGCGAAGGGCTTCTCGGCCCCAACCCTCCCGGCCCCGACGACGGCTACGCGGCGCTCAATGTCGGCGAGCGCGTGTTGAACGCCAAGCAGTTCGCCAGCCTCTCCAAGGAGGCGCGGGCCGAGGTCGAGCGGGCGCTGAAGGCGAAGAAATGAAACGCGCCTTCCCCATCCATTCGACCGGCGCCCTCAGTGTCTGGCATCAGGCGCTGCCGTTCGTCGACCGGGCGATGAAGTTCGACAACGGCCGGGTCTCGACCGACGACCTCCTGGACAAGATCCAGAGCCGCGACATGCAGCTCTGGTTCGGCGTGGAAGACGACCGGCTCGACATGGTGGCGATCACAGAAATCTGCATCTGGCCGCAGATGAAGGTCGCGCGCTTCGTCGTGCTCGCCGGAGAGGACTTCGACAGCTGGTGGGCCTTCGCGCGGCCGATGTTCGCCGAGTGGGCGCAGCGGGAGGGATGCACTCAGTTCGAGGTCAAGGGCCGGAAGGGCTGGCTGAAGAAACTGCGCGGATGGGCGCTCGATCACGTCGTCATGCGGACGGAGGTTGCTTATGGGCGGTAGCAGCGGTCAGACGACCACCCAGAAGTCCGAGCCCTGGGAGGGCCAGAAGCCCTACATCCAGGAAGGCTACAAGGAAGCCCAGGACCTCTACAACAAGGGGCCGGCGCAGTATTTCCAGGGCTCGACCGTCGCCGGCTTCTCGCCCGAGACGAACAACGCCTTGAGCGCGATCACCCGGCAGGGCATGGGCGGGCAGCAGCAGCGCGCGGGCGCCCAGGACGCGCTCGACCGCTTCTCAGGCGGGGGACTCGGCGACTGGCAGACGGTAGACAACCTCCGCAATCTCGGCACGACCAACAACTACGCCAACAACCCGGTCACGTCCCGGCTCGGCAGCATGTCGATGAACGGCTCGGGCCTGGGCGCGGCCGCGGCGGGTCGGATCGGCGACGTGGCCCAGAACGGCGGCGGCATCGGCAACTATACGCAGGGCCAGCTGGGGGGCATCGCTTCCAACGGCGGGAACGTCGGCGGCTACTCCCAGAGCACGGTCGGCGACATCACCCAGACGGGCGGCGGGTCCAACAGCCAGATCCGCAATGACACTTACGATCTGATCACCGGCGCGGCGCAGAATGCCAACCCGGCCTTTGCCCAGCTTCAGTCGACCGCGAACGGCGCCTATCTCGGCGGCAACCCCCACCTCGATCAGATGTACGGGAAGGCCGCCCAGGGGCTGACCCGGCAGTTCGCCGAAGGCGTCTCTCCCGGCCTCGACAGTGCCGCTTCAAGGGCCGGGCGCTACGGCTCGGGCATGCACGCGAACGTCAAGGACGCGGCCGGGCAGTCGTTCGGCCAGTCGCTCGGCGACCTCGCGACCTCGATCTACGGCGGCAACTACGGCCAGGAGCGCCAGAACCAGCTTGCCGCGGCGAACAGCCTCGGCAGCCAGTACCTGCAGGGCCAGGGGCTGCGGGCGTCCACGGCGGGCCAGTCGGCCGATCAGGCGTCCCGCGATGCCCAACTTCGCCTTGCGGCCACGGGGCAGATCAGTGGCGACATGTCGGGCGACCTCGCGCGGAAGATGCAGGCGACGGGGCAGATCGCGGGCGACATGTCCGGCGACGTTTCCCGCCGGCTCGCCGCGAGCCAGCAGCTTACAGGGGCCGAAGGCCAGGACGCATCGAACCAGCTTGCGGCGAATGCCCAGCTCGGATCGGCCTACGAGTCCGGCGCCGACCGGCAGCTGAACGCGCTCAACTCCGGCAGTCAGGCGTATCTCGCCAACCGCGGCCAGCAGCTGCAGGGCCTCGGCATGCAGCCGGCCTACCAGCAGATGGGCTACACCGACCTCAACGCGGCGTCGGCTGCGGGGGCGCAGCGCGACCAGCTGGCGCAGCAGCAGCTGAACGACCAGATCGCGCGCTTCGACTTCGGACAGAACGCCGACTGGCAGAACCTCTCGCGGTATCTGGCCTCGATCCAGGGGGGATCGCCGGGGGCGACGACTTCGGTCACGCAAAGCGGCAACGGCATGGGCGGCCTTGCCTCCCTGTTCGCAGGCGCCGGCGGGCTCGGCCAGCTCGCGATGGGCACCCGCGGCTTGCTCTGGTGAGGTGACAGATGGGCCTCCTCGACATGTTCGGCGAAGGCGGCTTCAGCGCCGCGAGCTCCAACACCGCCGGCTTGCTGACCCCGCAAGACAAGCTGATGGCGCTGTTCCAGGGCCTGACGCAGGCGGGGATGGGAATGTCCATCCCCGGCCTCTCCAAGGGGCAGGCGCTCGCCATGGGCCTGGGCGGGCTCGGGACGGGGATGCAGCGGGGGAACCAGTCGGCGCTCCAGCAGCGGATGCTTGAGCAGAAGATGATCGAGCAGCAGCGCAAGCAGGTCGAGCAGGACCGCTTCGCCATGATGCTGCAGACGGGCGGCGCGGGCGGCAAGGACATGCTCCGGGCGGGCGGCCCGCCGGCCGGCGGCATGAGCACGGAACAGCGCAACATCATGTCTTCGCTGGCCCGCCTCGATCCCGGGGCTGCCGCGACGATGTACGCGAAATCCATGGAAGCGGACAAGCCGACCGTCGTCGGCCCCGGTTCCTACGCGATCGGGCGTGATGGGCGTCAGCTTTTCGCCGCGCCCGCCGCGCCGAAGGACTGGCAGAGCCCGGAGTGGTTCGAAGTCCAGAAGAAGCTCCGCGAGGCCGGACGCCCGAGCGTCGATGTCAAGGTCCAGACCGGCGCGGCGAACGAACTCTATAAGGGCATGACCGAAGGGTTCGTCAAGAACCTCAACGAGCTTCGCACCAAGGCCGACAGCGCCGTGGGCCAACTGCAGACGGCGCAGGCGGCGCGCGACCTCCTCGACAAGGGGATCATCACCGGCACCGGCGCGGACATCCGGCTCGGCCTCGGCCGCGCGCTGGCGACCGCCGGACTGACCAACGGCGAGGATGTGGCGAATACCGAGGCGTTCCTGTCCACGATGGGGCGGAGCACGCTCGATCTGGTCAAGCAACTCGGCGCCGGCTCCAGCATCTCCAACGCCGACCGCGAGTACGCCGAGAGGGTCGCCGGCGGCCGGATCGAGATGACTGAGCAGGGCATCCGCCGCCTGTTGGACATTAACGAGCGCGCCGCCCGCGGCTTCGTCGACCGCTACAACACGACCGCCAAGCCGCTGAAGGATGACCAGAACGTTCCGGCCTTCATGCGTGACAACCTGCTGATCCAGATCCCCGAGGCTCGTCAGGCACAGCCTCCCGCCGGTTCCGCACCCCCGGCAGGGTCCGCCCCGCCGGCCGAGCAGACGAAAGTCATCGGCGGGAAGACCTACGTCAAGCGCGGCGGCCAGTGGTTCGAGCAATGAACCCCGTCACCGATCCCGAACTCCTGAAGCTGCTGGAAAGCGCCGAGGCGCCGCCTGCGGCGCCCGTGACCGATCCTGCCATCCTGGCGCAGCTTGAGAGCACGCCTGGACAGCGGCTCCGCGAGGCTGGACGCACGGTCAAGGAGAGCCTTGCGAGCGGAGAGGCCGGCCTGTCCTTCCCTGGCGTTGGGCGAGGCTTGACCGACATCCGCGACGCGGGCTCCCAGCTGATCGGTCACGGCCTGACGGCCATTGCGCCAGCCGGACCCATCGAAGACTGGCTGAAGGGCCAGACGGAGATCGTCGAGAAGCGGAACGCCGAGGGCGAGAAGGCGTACCAGGAAAGCCGGGGAGGCAAGGGCCTCGATACCGGCCGCCTGCTCGGCAACGTGCTCGGCACGCTCCCCTTCGCTCCTCCCGCGGCCGCGACGCTGCCTGGACGGATCGCCGGCAACGCGCTCACCGGCGGCGGGGTTGCGGCCATCTCCCAGCCTGTGCGCGAGACCGACAAGTTCTGGTCCGAGAAGGGCAAGCAGACGGCTTTGGGAGCAGGCGGCGCGGTCGCCGCCATGCCGATTGCCGCCCTTGCCGCGAAGCTCGCCGCGCCCAAGGCCACGACCGACCCGAATATCCAGAAACTGCTTTCGGAGGACGTGCGCCTTACTCCCGGGCAGATGGCGGGCGGGGCGCTGCGCTCGACCGAAAACAAGGCGACGAGCATTCCGCTGGTCGGGGACATGATCCTCAACCGCCAGCGGGCGGGCGTGGAAGACCTCAACCGCGCCGCCCTCAACCGGGCGCTTTCCCCGGTCGGCGAGAAGTTGCCGAAGGGCATCGACATCGGCCGCGAGGGCGTGGCGCACGTTCAGGACACCTTGAGTCGGAAATACGGCGAAGTCCTCGCCCGGATGCCCGACATCAAGCTCGACCGGCAGTTCATTCAGGACACGACCGCGCTCAACCAGGCGGCCCAGATGCTCCCGGCCGACCTGACCAAGGTCGTGAACAGCTACATCCAGGAACGCATCGTCCCGCGCATGCGGCCGATCCCGGCCAGCCCGTGGGGAGGCCCCGCGACCGCGGCGCTCGACGGCCAGACGATGAAGACCATCGACAGCGAACTCGGCCAGCTCGCCAAGAGCTACGGCAGCAGTTCGGACGCCGGGCAGCGCGAGCTCGCCAAGCACTTCCGCGAGCTCAAGAGCGTCATCTTCGGGCTGGTGCAGCGCAACTACCCGAACGAGGCCCCGGCCCTGAAGAGCATCGACAAGGCATGGGGCAACCTCGCCGTGGTCGAGACGGCCGCGGGTGGCGCGGGAGCGAAGGAAGGGGTGTTTTCCGCCAACCAGCTTTCGTCGGCCGTCAAACGCAACGATCCGACCATCCGGGATCGGTCTTTTGCCGCCGGCCGGGCGCGCATGCAGGATCTGTCCGACGCCGCGTCATCTGTCATGCCGTCCAACGTGCCGGACAGCGGAACAGCGGGACGCGCGATGCTCGGCGGGACGGGGCTCGCCGGGATGCTCGGCGGCACCAGCATGGTCAGCCCGGAAGCGGCGGTGATCGGAGGTGGGGCAACCGGGCTCGGGATGCTCGCCTACACCCCGTGGGGACAGAAGCTGCTTGAGGCGATGATGGCGCGCGGCGGCTCCTGGCGGCAGCCGCTTGCCCAGGGACTTCTAGACGCGACGCCCGCGCTCGGTGCGGCGGCGGGCACGGCGCTCGCGCCACGCCTTGGCCTCCTCCAGTAGATCGGCGAGCCAATGAAGAAACCGCTCGAAGTACGGCCGCAACAGGATCACGCCAGCCCCGACAAGGGCGGCGCGCATTACCTCGTCATCGGTCATCGTTCAAGCCTAGCAGGTGACGCCCATGGCTAACAACGTCCGCGCGTGGTCGACCACGGCCGCCTCCAACGGCACGGCCGATGGCGACATTAACGCCGCCGAGGGCTGCCCGCCGTCGGCCGTGAACGACGCCGAGCGCCAGATGATGGCGAAGCTCAAGAACACGCTTCAGACCATCGACTATCTCGACCACGGCTACACGGCGACCTTCGCGACCACCACGACCTTCGCCTCTCCGGGCGACCTGACGGCGATCTATCTCTCGCGCCGCCGGCTCAAGTTCGATTGCAGCTCGACGCTGTACGGCACCATCGCCTCGTCCTCCTACGTCGCGTCGAATACGACCGTGACCATGGTCATGGACAGCGGCACCACGCTTTCGTCGTCGCTGAGCGCGGTCTATGTCGGCATCATCGCGCCGACGAACGTTGCCCTGCCGGCGAACTTCGACAAGGACGCCTACGCGACAACGGCCGGGACCACAACGGCCTACACCGCGGCGTTCAACCCGAAGAACGTCGCACTTACCAACGGCGTGCACGTCCGGGTCAAGCTCGACCAGACCTGCGGGGCAACGCCCACCCTTGCGGTGGACGGGCTGACGGCGAAGACCATCGTCAAGCCCGGGAACGTCGCGGTGGCATCGGGCGACCTGACGGCAAACTCGATCCTCGATCTCACCTATGACTCGACGCTCGACAAGTGGGTGATCCAAGGGGCGCCATCAGCGGCCGGCGGCCTCGTGTGGTCCCACATCACCGCCGATCCCGCCCCTGCGGTCGTCGGAAATGGCTACTCCTGCGACACATCCGGCGGGGCGTTCACTTTGACGCTGCCGGCCGCTCCGACAGCGGGGGCCGTCGTTGCTTTCACCGATGGCGCAGGGACGTTTAACAGCAACCCGCTCACCATCGGGCGGGCCAGTCTGAAAATCATGGGCCTTAGCGAGGACATGATCGTCAACACGCAGAATTTCGGCGGTCAGCTTGTCTATGACAGCGCGACAAACGGCTGGAGGCTCGCATGAGTACCGTTTCACAGTTCTTTCTCGGCGGCCCTCACTTCACCGACCCTCGATGGTTGCCAAAGGGCTATGGCGAGTCGGGCCAGATGGGCATGTCGAATAGCGCCGTCTCATTCGATTATTTCAGCGCTGCGAACGGGTGGACCTATCTGGGGAACTTCGGGACGGCAGTCGATACGGGCTATTCAGCAGACACATTCAAGACTCTGCTCAGCGTCTCGACGCAGGCCGGATATGTCGCAGGCATGGTTGGCCCGAAGATGACAACGGCGACCGATACGACGACGTTCCGGATTACCGTTGATGGCGGCTCGGCCGTCAGCATTGCGATTGTCGGCGCGGGCACAAACGTCCGCTGCTTCCTCGGCTTTCCGATCACCCGCGCACTCTACACGACGGCTGACACTGGCGCCCACGGATACCCTCTGGCGTCCGACAAGATGAGGGTGGCCGTAGCTCCAGCAGTGAATTCGGAAGGGATATTCTTGCCGGTTCAGCGCGCCTTGGCGCAGGGCATGGGACTACTTCGTTTTACATCATCCCTCCTGGTCGAGTGCAAGACCACCCAGACGCAGACTGGCGCCGGCTCTCAGGAGCGGCAGTCGGGCGTCATCTGGCAGAGGATGTACTAACCATGAACCCGACCGTCACCATCCTGCGGGATGAAAACGACCAGCCCGTTTCCGGGCGCACATCGCCGGTTCACAACGACCTGATCCGGGA
>SXGS01428533.1_pt1 | contig 23886 bp, 18 predicted proteins | sample 3174681 | NCBI WGS metagenome assembly SXGS01 (sample SAMN11356861, study PRJNA531348) | freshwater metagenome | isolation source: freshwater sample F1-80 | place: China: Fuxian Lake, Yuxi | collected 2017-12-25
CTGGACAAAGAGGTCAGCGCTTGGAAAGCCGAACGCAACCAAGCGCTGTGCCCAATGAGATGGCGCTTCACAACTGCCAAGGCGCGAAATCGCCTCGCTCGCCTCTACCCCTCATTAGATGCCTGACAGACCACTAGTCGGCTTTGACCGTGAGCGTGGCTTCTATCCTGCGGTGCTCATCGTCGTCGCGTCGTATTATGTGTTGTTTGCCGTGATGGGAGCGTCCAGCGGAATCATCGTCGTAGAAATCGTGGCGGCAAGCGCTTTCGTTCTGCTGGCCATCCTCGGCTTCAAGAAGAGTCCCTGGATTGTCGCAGCGGGACTGGTGGGACACGGAGTGTTTGACTTTGGGCGCCTCGGGCACATCCACAACCCTGGCGTGCCGTCCTATTGGCCCGGTTTCTGTATGAGCATTGATGTCTTTCTGGGCGCGTGGCTAGCCGTGCTTCTGTGGCGTCGCTCTCATGCTTCCCCCAACTCCGGCGAACCCTGAGAGCGTCGTCCAACCTGTCAAGCCGTGAAAGGCGTCTGGATCAGGCGGGCATCGGAGCCCTCGATCTCCCAACCCGCGCTGCGCAGGCCCGGGGTTAGGGTGCGGTTTCCGACGCCACCGTGCGCGTGCAGTGGCTTACGAGTCGCCCGGAAGGGATGTGCCGTGAGCCGAGATGGTCTGGAGAGAAGGGGGCGGTGTCTCGGCAGAGGTGGGGATGACAAACGGTCGACTCTCCAGGGCGCCGGCCAACTCCACGTGCGCTTCGGCCAGGCGGACCGCTTCGGTGGCGACCTCACGGGCGGAGCTGGCCAGCTCCGCAAACCCGGCGGCATCGAGCGTCTGCGAGTGCAGCGCCATTAGCCCTTCCCGCATGGCGACGATCTGCGATTCGATCTCGCTCCTCAACGTGGCAGCGCGACGAAACATCAGGGCGGAGTGCTCATGGGTCTGGGCACTGTAGCGGAGGGCGCGGGCGCGGCGCTCGAGCGACTCCGCGGTGACGCGATCCGGCTCTGTCCCCGCCTGCAGCTCGAGCGCCTGGGCCTCTTCCCGCAGCGCAGCGGTATCCAGCGGCGTCGCCTCAAGCGGCGGTAGTCGCTCGATGGCGGCGGCCAGATTGCCCAGCGCCTCCCGCACGTTCGCTTCGGTGGCCGCAGGTCCCGGCTGGCGGACGGCGTCCCGCACCAGTTCAAGAAACAGACGGTCCATCGACCCTGGGATCTTCTCCAGCAGCCGGTCGACTTCTTCCGCGGACAGCGGCGCCTCGAGCAGCCGACGGAAACGTGCCCGTGCCCAACCGATGCCGGTCGCGGCCGCCGCGAGTCCCACGGTGCCCAGGTAGAGGGGAAGGAGTTGGATGGGCTGGTGCAGCGGAATGAAGAGCACCACGGAGCCGACAATCGAGATCGGCAACGCGGGAAGCAGCGGGATGAACCAGTTGCTGACCGCCGCTTTAGCCGCTGGAACGAGGGCGGCGGCGCTGCTCTCGTCCAGGCCCATTTCACCGCTGCAGAGATGGCCAACGAGGCCCAACTGCGGCTCAGGCGCCGCCGCGCCCACCTTTTCGACGGAGTCGCGGGCCTGCACGAACCGTACGTGCCAGGCGAGCCCCAGATCTTTCGGAACGATGCGCATGGAGAACCTCTGCCGCCTTCCATCCATTTGAGACGTCGAAACTCCGTCACGGATGCGAGGTACTGGGAGAAGCGTGCCCGCCTCCCCCAGTACCCTCCTTCTGGGGACTCGGGCGGACGCTGGAATTCCACGCCCGATCCCGACTACTTCATTTCGGATTCCAGGAAGCGGCCCGTCTTCGGGTCGCGGGCCAGGCCGGCCTTCTTGCCGTCGTCCTTCTTGTTGTCGTCGGCTTTCTTGTCGTCGGCCTTCCTGGCGCCAACCGGTGATCTCGGTTAAACGTTATGCTGCGCGAGCTGAGGAGTACGCGGCCACCATCCTTCTTGGCTGTGGTGGGGAAACCGCGCCAGATTGCGAGTCGGGTCAAACCGTAAAGGGCGACTGGATTCTCCGTCGGTGGCGTCGAACCAGACTGCGGGTTGCTTCAGGGGATGTTGGCCTGTTCCTCGCAGACGGCCTGCTCGACGCGGCGGTCCGGCACGAGCCAGAGGGCGGCGACCCCCAGGAAGAGCGCCTGACTGATGGCCGGACGCAGGTACGCCAGCCCGATCGAGCCCAGGTAGCAGAGCAGGGAGATCTTTCCCTTCCAATCGCTGCCGATGGCTCGGGCCAGCGGGGAGTCGTCGGCGTGCCCGTGCAGGATGAACCCCTGAAGCACCGTGTAGGCGATCGCCGCAAACAGCATCACGACCCCGTAAGCCGCCGTGGGAGCTGCATCGGTGGGGAACGCGCCCATCCATGCCGTCGCGAACGGCACCATGCTCAGCCAGAAGAGCAAATGGAGATTCGCCCAGAGAATCGCGGCGGTCGGTCTCCGGACGGTGTGGAGCAGGTGATGGTGGTTGTTCCAGTAGATTCCCACGTAGAGGAAGCTGAGGATGTAGCTGAGGAACGCCGGGGCCAGGGCGAGCAGCTCTGCCGCCGCGCCGGAGCCCGCCGGGGGCCGACGCTCGAGCACCATGAGGGGGAGGATGATGGCGATCACGCCGTCGCTAAAGGCTTCTATCCGCCCCGTTGTCATTCGATCGCCATCCCGCTTTCGGACCCGTTTGCCGAGTTTGCGAATTCAGTTCACCCGCCGAACCACCTGCAAACGCGGCGCAAGGGCGGAGAACAGCACTGCCGTGGATAACTATGTCACGGCGGCCGACGGTGGCCGCCACTCCAGTGCGGAGACGTGGGCAGATGGATCGACGCGACGTTCTAAAGGGGATAGGCCTGACCATGGCTGCGGGCGGCACGGCGGCGGGCGCCGCTGAAGACGTGAAGTTGACGACTGTCGGTCACGACCTCGTGGCGACCTGGCGAGAGCGTCCCGTCTTCCGGTACCGCGTCGATCTCGTGGAGGCGCCTGCCGGCGTGAGTCCGCTCCAGACTCGCAGCGGCTACATCCACCCGATACATGCCCCCAACGGCGCCATCGTCACCGACGACATGAACCCGGACCACCTCCACCAACGCGGCGTGTTCGCCGCCTGGACCCGCGCTGAACCCATGATCGACGGGGCGGTGGTGAAAGCCGACTTCTGGAACCTCGGCAGCGGCATCGGCCGCGTTCGGAGCGACGGTGCGGACGCAAAGCGCGGCATTCAGGCGCGCCTTGTCTCCGAAGCTCGGGTTGGGGATTTATGGAAGCTCGTGCTCAACGAGACGTGGAGTATCACGATGGGACCCCTGCCCTCGGATCCCGACGCGCCGGATGCCGCGTTCGTGCTCGACATCATTTCCCGTCAGACGCCGCTGGTTCCGCTGCTGTTGCCGAAGTACCACTACGGCGGTATGGCGATTCGCGGCTCGGCGGAGTGGAAGAAGGGCTCGGCCATGCGCGTGCTCACCTCCGAAGGGAAAGACCGCGTCGGTGCGGACTCCGCTCCCGCGCGGTGGGTGGATATGTCGGGGCCGATCGGCGGTCGGACCGCCGGAGTGGCCCTGCTGGAGCATCCGGGCAACATGCTTGCCCCGAACCACGTCCGGATGCATCCGGACATGCCCTACTACGTGTTTGCCGTCCCTCAGAAGGGACCGGTGCAACTGGAAGCAGGCAAGGAATACGTCTTCCGGTATCGCGTGGTCGCCCACAACGGCGCGTGCGTGCCTGCCGGCTTGAACCGCCTCTGGGAACAGTTCCAAACGCCCGTTCGGGCGTAACCGATGCGGTGGATTGGAACTCTCAAAAAGGTGCGGGACTCCGCGACGAGGATCAGACCATGTTGAACATTGAGGGCCCGGCCGCCGGCCGGAATTGCGCGGGGATCTCTCGCCGCTCCCTGTTGAGCGCCGGATTTCTGGGGGTGGGAGGTCTTACCCTCGCCGACCTGTACCGAGCGCAGGCTGCATCCGCCGCTCCGACGCCGAAGACCGCCTGCATCGTGGTCTGGTTGGATGGCGGACCGCCTCAGCATGAGACCTACGATCCCAAGCCGGATGCGCCCGCCGAATACCGCGGCGCCTACAAGGCGATCGAGACGAATGTCTCCGGGATTCGGCTGTGTGAGTTGATGTCGCGGCAGGCGAAGCTCGCCGACAAGATGTCCTTCATCCGGTCGGTACATCACGATAACGGCGACCACTTCGCGGGGGCCCACATCATGCTCACCGGTCGCTGGGGCGCTACCGGCGCCGACACCCACCCCCGCTTCCCCTCTGTGGGCAGCTATGTGGCCCGCAGCCGGGGACCGAACCACCCCGAAATGCCCGCCTACGTGGGAGTGCCCAACATTCACTCCGTGGGAATCAGCCCCGGCTACCACGGATCCAACTTCCTGGGCGCCCAATACGACCCATTCTTCCCCTACTCGGCGGGCGGCGACGGCGGCAAGCCCGGAACGCCCACGATGTTCAAGCAGTCGGCCGACCAGCTTCGCCTGACGCGCCGATCCAGCCTCCGCAAGCGGCTGGAGGGTATGTGCCGAACCCTCGCTGAGGATCGGCAGGTCTCCAAGCTCGACGTCTTCACCCAGCAGGCCTTCAATACGCTGCTCAGCCCGACGGTCCGCGCGGCTTTCGACCTGGACGCCGAACCCAAAGACGCGGTGGAGCGCTACGGCGACCATCAATGGGGCCGATACGCGTTGATGGCGCGTCGACTCGTGGAACGCGGGGTGACGTTCGTCACCGTGAACTTTGGCGGGTGGGACATGCACGACAACATCGCCGGCGTCGTGAAGGGCCCGGCCGAGCGGATGGATCAGGCCGTGGCCGGGCTCGTCGGCGACCTCGCACAGCGTGGGATGCTGGACCATGTGCTGGTGGTCGTGATGGGCGAATTCGGCCGAACGCCGAAGCTCAACACAACCGGCGTGCCGGGGCAGACCGGACTTCCGGGAAGAGACCACTGGGGTCAGGCCATGTCGGTGATGATGGCCGGCGGCGGCCTCCGGATGGGTCAGGTCGTCGGAAGCACCAACGCCAACGGAGAGTATCCCACCGAGCGGCCCTACACGCCCGGAGACATCCTGGCGACGATCTACCATGTGCTGGGAGTCGATCCGGCGATGGAGTATCACGATCTGACCAGCCGTCCGATTGCGCTCTTGCCGCCCGGCTACCAGGTGGTGAAGGAGTTGGTGTGATGAGGACCGGTCGCCTCGTGCGAACAGCTTTGCTTCTTTCCGTCTGCCTCTTCGGCGCCGACTACGGGGTGTCGGCAAACCCCGAGCGCTCGGGCCGCACGATGAGCCCGAAGAGCATCCTGACCCACCTGACGGATGGAAACCGGCGGTTCGCCGCTGGGCACGCACGGCACCCCCACGGAGATCGTCAGCGGGTCCGAGAAACTGGGCTGCACGGCCAGCATCCACCGGTGGTGGTCCTCTGCTGCGCCGACTCCCGCGTCAGCCCCGAACTCGTGTTTGACCAGGGCATCGGTGATGTGTTCACCGTTCGCGTGGCCGGAAATGTGGCCAACGAAGACGAGATGGCGTCCGTGGAGTATGCCGTGGAGCATCTCGGCGCAAGCGTTTGCGTGGTGCTCGGACACACCGGCTGCGGCGCCGTCACCGCCGCCGCGAAGCACGACAAGCTGCCCGACCGGTTCAACCACCTGTTGGCGCCCGTTCGCGCTACGGTGGACGAACTCGAGCACCGTCACCCCGGGCTCAAAGGAGAAGCGCTCGTCGCCCGGGCCGTGGAAGCGAACATCTGGCGGTCGGCCGCGGATCTGCTTCGCAACGATCCCGAACTGCGCGAGCGCGTACACTCCGGAAAGCTGGTCCTGGTTGGCGCGCTCTACGACACGCACTCCGGCGCCGTGAAGTGGCTGGGCCATCATCCCGACGAGCGCCACCTTGCCAACCCGACCGCGCACTGATTTGACCGGGACTCCAACGAAGAACTACCGGGAGACCAGATGACTGACTCGAACTCACCTTCGGCCAACGGGCTCATCCGCTGCTCGGGCCCGTCTCGACGACGCGCTCTGCAACTGGGAGTCGGCGCTCTCGGCCTGACGCTGCCGAGGATGCTCAGCGCTCAGGCAGCCGCGCCGTCGGGCGCCCGGAGTCGCTGGAAGTCCGTCGTCATCCTCTATCTCTCCGGCGGTCCGTCCCAACTCGACATGTGGGATCTGAAACCGGACGCTCCGGCGGAAATCCGGGGCGAGTTCAAGCCGATCGAGACCAATGTCTCCGGCATCCGGATCGGCGAGCACCTGCCTCGCATGGCCCGCCTCGCCGACAAATACACCATCGTCCGAAGCATGACGCACGATGAGAACGACCACCTGAAGGCAGGCTACTGGGTGATGACCGGACACCCCCTGCCGCGAGCGGTGGTGCAGAAGTCCGGCATGACCCGGCAGGATCGTCCCCATGCGGGCGCCATTCTCTCGCGATTCCTCGGCTCCGGCGGCGCCGCGCCGCCGTTCGTGATGATTCCGGAGTACGTCAGCCCGGTGGACGTGCCGCGGCCGGGCCAGCACGCCGGATTCCTCGGCGCCTCGCACGATCCGTACCTGGTCGACTCCGATCCGAGTGAGGCCGGGTACTTCCCTGGACCCATAGGGAGCTCCTCGCGCTCTCGAGAACATACCGGCCGACTGCGGACGCTCCTGCGCCGGCTGGAAGACGGCTCCCCGCTGGAACGTACGGAACCCGCCTTCGCCGAGTACGCCTCGTTCCGCGAGAAGGCGCTCGATCTGGTGACTTCCAACGGAGCGCAAAAGGCATTCCACATTGAGGATGAACCCCGCTCGGTGCGAGAGCGCTACGGGATGCACACGTTTGGCCAATCCGCCCTGGTGGCGCGCCGTTTGGTGGAAGCTGGCGTGCGGTTGGTACAGGTGAACTTTGTCCGCCACGACAACGGGAAAGGCGGACAGGGCTATGACTCCCACTCCGCTCCCGGCTACCCACTGCACACCCCCTGGCTCCGGGACGAACTCCTGCCGAAGACTGACAGCGCCTTCTCGGGGCTGATCCAGGACCTGAGCGAACGCGGCCTGCTCGAGGAAACGCTGGTTCTCATGATGGGAGAGTTCGGTCGCACCCCCCGATTCAACAGCGCCGGCGGGCGGGATCACTGGGCTCGCTGCTACAGTCTCGTTGTCGCAGGCGGCGGATTCCCCCGGGGCGAAGTGATCGGCGCCTCAGACGCCACCGCTTCGGAGCCAACACTCGACCCGATGACGCCGGAGCAATTGCTCGGGCGCGTTTACACGGCCGTCGGCATTCCCCTCAACGCGGAACTACTCGATCACGAACAGCGGCCTCAGCCGCTCCTCCCCATGCGGGGATAGATCGTCCGCCTCAAGGAAGGCGGCGGAGGGGCTGGAAGCCGAACTTCAGTTCAGTGCTTCTGTGTTTGTGCGTCAACCCCGGGTCATCCCCCATGCTCCGCCGATCCTTCATCCGTCAGTCCTGCTTGCTCTCGACCGCCCTATCCCATCAGGCGATCTCCGTCGCTCGCGCCGATGACTCGGGCGATCCGTGGGAGCCGCTCGATCGGGAGGCCCGAGCCGCCGTGCTGGCGGAGCGTGTGCCGGGTGTCGTGTTCGTGGTCGGCCAGCGCGACCGCATCCTCTATCGGAAGGCCTTCGGCAAGCGAGCCGTGAAGCCGGACGTCGAAGAGATGACGATGGACACCATCTTCGACCTTGCTTCCCTCACGAAAGTAGTGGCCACCACCAGTGCGGTGATGGGGCTCATTGAGGATGGTCGACTGCGGATCAAGGATCTGGTCACCAAACACTGGCCCGAATTCGGCGCCGGCGGCAAGGACAAGGTTCAGATCCGTCACCTGCTGACCCACACCTCCGGCCTGGCCGCGTGGGACAACTACGAGCGTCAGTTCGGCAACCCGATGGGTCCGGCGCTGCAGCCCCACACCGATCAGGTGCTCTCGGCAATCGCGAAGGCGACGTCGCGCTCCGAGCCGGGCACGAAGTTCGTGTACAGCGATCTTGGCTTCATCACCCTCGGCGAGATCGTCAAACGGGTGTCGGGAAAGCCCCTCGATGTCTACGCCCGGGAGCGGATCTTCGAGCCTCTGGGAATGCACGAGACGACCTTCGTGCCACCGAAGGAGTGGGCGCCCCGCATTGCGCCGACCACCTTCGGCCGCGGTGAGTGGCTGCGGGGAGCGGTCCACGATGGGAACAGCGCCATGTGTGGCGGGATCGCGGGACACGCCGGCCTCTACAGCACCGCGCACGACCTCTCCCGGTTTGCACGCATGCTCTTGAGCTCGGATACCGATCGGCCCGGTCGCTTCCCGCTTTCGCCAACGACGGTGCGATGGATGACCTCCCCCCAGACTGCTCCGGGCGTACCGGTGCGAGGGTACGGCTGGGACATCGACACGGGCTACTCGCACGTTCGAGGCGATCTGATGCCGCTCGGTAGCTTCGGACACACCGGCTTTACCGGAACCTACCTCTGGGTGGATCCGTACGCCCAGGCGTTCATCATCGGGCTCTCCAACCGGGTGCACCCCGACGGGAAGGGAAGCCCGCTCGAACTCTGGGCCCGCGCGGCAAATATCATGTGCGGGCGCATCCGCGGCGGACGCCTGCCCGACCGCCGACCCATCTAAACCCGCCCCACCCCACGTTCGGAGGCGTCTCGCCATGGTTCAGAGATGGTTGTTGCTGATGATCCTCGGAGTGATCCCGTTCTGTGCCGCTGAAGGCCGCGACGAAGCGCCGGCGGGGTGGAAGACCGCGTCCCCCCGCGAAGAGATTTCCCCGAAGTTTCGGACCAACCCCTCCGGCGGCCCCGACGGCAAGGGCTCTCTCATCATCGAGTCCGATGAGCGGCCCGGCCTGCAGGGACGGTGGTACAAAGAGTTCCCGATCCGCGGCGGAGGGTACTACCACTTCAGCGTTCTTCGCAAGGACCGCAATCTCGCGGCGCCGCGTCGAGAAGCCGTGGCGCGCGTCCTGTGGCTCGATCGCGCCGGCCGTCCCGCGCTTCACGACGAACCATCCGAGGGGAGCTATCAGCCGGGCATCCCTCCCCGATCCGAGCCCGAGTATCCCGAAGACTCCGGTTCGGCGGGAGCGGGTTGGACTCGGGTGGAAGCGGTTTACCGCACCCCCTCCAACGCCACAAAAGCAGTCGTGGAGCTGGAATTTCGGTGGGCTCCACGAGCCTCGGTGGAGTGGAGCGACCCTCGCCTCGACGCGGCGCAAGCAGCTCCCGCCCGGCGAGTGCGGCTCGCGACGGTGCACCACCGTCCGCTGAGCGGAAAAAGTGCGATGGAGAAGTGTGAGCAGTTCGCACCGTTCATTGCGGAAGCGGCAGCTCAGCGCGCGGATCTGGTGGTGCTCCCCGAGACCCTCACCTTCTATGGTTCGGGCAAGAGCTATGCCGAATGTGCCGAGCCGATTCCCGGGCCTTCATCAGACTACTTTGCCCGACTCGCCCGAAAGCACAACCTGTACATCGTCGCCGGCCTGCTGGAGCGAGACGGGCATCTGGTCTATAACACCGCCGTGATGCTGGGGCCGGATGGAACCGTGAGCGGCAAGTACCGAAAGGTCTGCCTGCCGCGAGGAGAGATTGAAGGCGGCATCGCACCCGGCACGGAGTACCCGGTTTTTCAAACCCGGTTCGGCAAAGTCGGGATGATGGTCTGCTACGACGGTTTCTTCCCGGAGGTGGCGCGGGAACTGAGCAAGCGAGGCGCCGAGGTGATCGCCTGGCCGGTGTGGGGCTGCAACCCGCTGCTCGCGGAAGCCCGAGCGTGCGAGAACCACGTGTACGTCATCAGCAGCACCTACTCGGATCCCTCCCAAAACTGGATGCTCTCCGCCATCTACGGCCACACCGGCAAACCGCTGGCAAAGGCGGATACGTGGGGCAGCATCGCGCTGGCGGAGGTGGATCTGAACCGGCGGGTGCACTGGTCCAGCCTGGGCGACTTCAAGGCTGAAATCGCACGTCACCGACCGCTGGACCCGACGGAAAACTCCGCCAGGCCCGCGCGCTGAGGCCGAATCGTCGGAGCTGGTAGTCGCGCCGCAGCGCGGCTACCAGACCTTCCACCACGGCTTCTTCGCGGGCGGCTCGATGGGAGGTCGCGAGAAGAAGTCTTTCCAGTAGACCCGCAGGGCGGGAAGGTCGCTCGGCCCCACCTCATAGCCCCACTGCATGTCCTCCAGCCGCATATCGAGCGTCACCGCCAGCTCCAACGCCCGGAGCGTCACGGTCTCGGCCAGCGACTCGGAGTTCACCTCGAAGGTGAAGTGGATGGACTCGACGGGGTCCTTGGTGCCGATGTTGATCTGAACATCGCCGAGACTCGACTTCATCCAGAAGCGGCTTTCCAGTCGCTCATCGTGGGTGAAGTCCGGCGCGGATCCAAGCGTTACAAGAACTCGGCTGCGTTCCGGACCCGGGTCCGCAAGCAGCATGATGTGATACGGCATCGAGACGACTCACAAAAAAGGGGGGCCGGCAAAACGGCCCCCCACACGATACCGCGAATCCGACGCCTGGGCGCCATCTAATCGGGATCGAGCGCCTGATCCACCCCAGCGATGACATCCTGGAGATGGATTCGCGAGGTCCGATCGCTGGTCCGTCCGATCGCGGCTTTGGCCGAGTCCTTGATCGCTGTCAGCGAAGCGCGGGCCAGCGCCCGGCTCTCACTCGGGCTGGACGTCCCCGGCGCCACCCGCCCCGCAAGGAGCGAAAGGTGCGCCCGCTGAAGGTTGCGCCGATACGGATCGATCACGACCTGTTTGTTCTGGAGTTCTCCCCAGATTCCGGCGCGGACGTCGTCCATCAAGGCCGCGGGCGAGTAACCCTTGCCTCCCGCAAGCGCGACATGGTCCAGCATACGCTTCATGCGGGTCTCGCTCAGCACACTGTTCATCACGGTGGTCTGCCCCTGGAGGATGCGATCCAGAACGCCGGACGCCTCGATCCGGGTCAGGATTTCCGTGCGCAGAAGATTCTTCGGAGTGGCGAATGAGTTCTGGTTCAGGAACCAGACCGCCGCCCGCTGCCGGTCGGCCGGCACTGGCTTGAAGACGGCGCCGCCTCGACCGAAGTGATAGTCGGTCTCGACCACGCCACCCACAATCGCAGTAACGTGTCCCAGTTCCCGTGCGCGTTGGCTCAGCACTTCTCCATACATTTCCTGGAGCATGCTGTAGTCCTCACCCGGCTTGCAGGTCGCCGCGATGAGGTTGTCCAGTACCCGATTCAAGTTGAGGAATCCGAGACGAGTCGCCTCAATGGCGTCGGAGCCGAGGTCCTCCGTCTGTTGAGTCGGATCGGTTCCGGCGTTGGGAGGCCCGAACCGGAGCATCGGGTTCCCCACCTGACGCGCCGCGATTCGATCCAACTCCGCCTTGTCGGCTTCCGGCGAGGCCCCCGAAAGCGGCTTGTAGCCCCACTCGATGGCGAACTTGTCATAGGGCGCCACCAACGGCAGCAGGCGGGCGTTGTCCCCGGGTTGGGCCACGTAGTTGAAGCGGCCGTAGTCCATGATCGAAGCCTCGGTGCCGTACTGTCGGGTGAAGTTCGGATCGCGAAGCTGCTTGATCGTGTAGGCGGAGGAGCCCTTCATGTTGTGCTGCAGACCCAGCGTGTGTCCCACCTCGTGCGCGCAGACGTAGCGGAGCAGGTCCCCCATTACCTCATCCGGCAGCGGCAGCTTTCGCGCCCGCGGATCATTCGGCGACACCTGCACGAAGTACCATGCGGTATTCAGCTTGAGGATGTTGTGGAAGAACTTCACATCCGCGTCGAGGATCTCACCCGTGCGTGGGTCGCCGACATGGGGGCCGTACGCGTTCTCCGTCGCGGAAGCCAGCCATCGAATGGTGTGGAAGCGGATGTCCTCCGGATCCCAATCGGGATCGTCCTGTTCGCTTGGCGCGTCCTTTGCGATGATGGCGTTCTTAAAGCCGGCCTGCTCAAAGGCAACCTGCCAGTCTTCCACGCCCTGCTTGAGGTAGGTGCGCCACTTCTCCGGGACTTCCCGACCGATGTAGTAAACGATGGGCTGCACCGGCTCCGAAACCGCCGCCGTGGGATCCTTCTTTTCCAGGCGCCAGCGGGCGATGTACTCCTTTTCCTCAACCCGGTGCTCTTTGTCTCCGAACTCGTAATGTCGAGCGCCGAAGTAACCCACGCGAGAGTCCGCAAGGCGCGGCTTCATCGGCTTGTCGGGCAACGCCACCAGGCTGTGGTGGAGCACCACCGTCGCGGCATCGACCGAGTTGTCCTTGCGGGGTCCGCTCCGCTGCGGAAACGGGATGCGCCCACCGCCGGGAATGGCCGGCGCGGCCGCTCCCGCATAGGTGGCCAGCACATAGGTCTCTATGTTCTTCGGAAAGACCTTGATCTTCTCCAGAAAGGTGCGGCTGGCGTCGAGCCGGGACATTTGCAGAGTCCGTCGTGCGGAGAACTCCGTCACGTCCGTCGTGAACAGGCTCGTCACATCAATGACCGGTGCATCCCCCGGCCCGAGGGCAACGATGTCGATCGCCTGAATGATGGGCTCCAGGGTGGAATCGCCGACCGAGCGCCGCACGGCCGGGCTCTCGCCATCGACGCGGACCTGATAGTCGGCGTTCCGAAGCAGAATTCGGTCGCCGCGCCGGACCCAACGGACCACCCGATCCTGGACTTCCGTGCCGCCATAGCCGTAGCCGGTTTGGGTTTGAGCGAAGGTTGTCATCCAGAGGAGCTCTTTCCCCAACTGAGATTGGGGGATCTCGTAGAAGACCTTGTCGCCGATTTCGTGGACCTTGAACAGACCCTCTCGGGTCTTCGCCTGGCTGGTGATCACATCGGCGTAGGGGCGGATGCCTTGACGGGGCGCCGCGGGGCCGCCGGGCCCCCTCCCTCCGCCGGGCAAACCGCCTGCGGGTCGGCCGGTGGGAGGTCCCGGTTGTTGAGCGGCTAGGGGGGCTGCGACCGTCGCCAGCGCGAAGGCCGCGATGGCGAGCGGATTGCGGAACATGATCATCGCGATTCCCGAGAGAGGTGAACGCAGATCGTGCGCGGACGAACTGCATTCGATGATTTGGATAGATTCCATTATGTTTCGATCCCTCCACTCCCTCCTGAAGCAGAGATCCACAGCAAGAACCATGGCTACATGCAAAGTCGGATCCGATTACTATTGGGAAGGTCCTCGGGTGGGCGCGTTCGTTCGGGGAAGGAGTTTTCTCCCTCCACCCTGAACTTTTCTGTATCAACTTCGCCCCGCTCCATCCGAAAAGATCGGTGAGGGCTCGTGTCGACTCGTCGAGAAACGTCTGAACGAAAGCTGGCCCTGGAGCAAGAGCTTCGCAGGGAGTGTGAAACCGGGCTGCTTCGGCCCGGTTCGCCCGCACCCTCGGTTCGCGAACTGGCGGTGCGCTACGGCATCTCCCCGAACGTCGTGCGGCAAGTTCTGGGCAACCTGTTGGAGGATGGCCTCCTCTACACAGTCCCCCGTCGGGGCACCTTTGTCGGAGACGCACGAAAAGCCAATCGCGACGAGTTGTATCTCCTGATCCTGCCGCAGAACCCGGGCCCTCAGTACACCCAACTCAAGGTGGGTTTCGAGCGACGGATATCGGAACTGGGCTGCGGCTCCATCACGATGCGGCGAGACGATGCTCTGGCTCGGCGGAGGCTGCGCGAGTTGCCATCGTTCGCCGGTCTGTTCGATCACGCGTACCGGCCGCATGACGGCCCGTGTTGGGGAGCGGATGGTTCGCTGCCGCGGGTCGGCTACGGCGCCTGGATTGAAGACCCCGCCCACACGGATGTCGTCACCTACGACAATGCAGCGGGTGGGAAACTGGCGACACAACACCTGATGGAGCACGGCCACAGCGCGATTGCCTTCCTGGCCGTGCACCCTGCCGGTAGCTCCGGCGGCCAGCATCTCTGGTCGCCCGAACGGGAGCAGGGTTGGCGGGAGGCGATGCAGACCGCCGGTTGGTACGATCCCTCGATGGCGTTCCGGCCGGAAGTGTTGCCCGGACCCGATCACGAAGACATCATCGCCTCCACGGCGGCGGCCGCAGAGGCGCTTCTCGCCCGGCGAGACATCACCGCGGTGGTGACCCCGAACAGTCTGGCGCTGCGTGGACTGCTGCGAGCGCTTCAGAGAAGCGGTCGAGAATCGAAACTCTGGCCGGCTGCGGTTACCTTCGGGGCCAACTCGATCACCGAGACGAGCACGATCACCGAGGTGTTTCTTCCCTGGGATGAGATTGGCTCGGCCGCTGCCACCCTGCTGTGGGAAAGGAAACGAGGCCGGGTGGAGGGGCCCCCTGTCCGGCGACTCGTGCCGGTCCGCCTCATCTCCCGGCTCACCTCGCGAGCCGGCTGGTCAGATGTGGCGCCTTTGGTTTTGACCGCGTTTCGAGACCCTTGAACCCACCGAACGCCCGACAACGACGACGAAGGATCCCGTTCCAATTGATGAGCCTTACCCCACTTCTCGCAGCGCTGCTTCTGAGCCCGCCGGTCTCGGCGACGGCCTCGAAGCCTGGACGTGTGCTGGCAGGCTCGAAATCGCTCGCCCGAGTGGTACGGCTCGAGACCTATCCGGCCAGAGTGACGCTGGATCGACCCGGCGCATCCCAGAGCCTGCTGGTGACGGGCGTGACGGCTGACGGGCGAGCCATCGATCTGAGCGACCGCGTTCGAGTTCGCAGTTCCGCGCCGCGCATCGCCACGGTTCAGGGAGGCTCCATCCACGCGTCCGCCAACGGATTCGCGACGGTTCGCGTGGAACTGCCGGGCGCCAAACTCACCGCCGTGGTGCCGGTGGAAGTCCGTCGAGCTCAGGAGCCGATTCGCTATTCCTTTTCTCAGGACATCCTGCCCCTTCTCACCAAAGCCGGCTGCAGTTCCGGCGGGTGCCACGGGAAGTCGACCGGGCAGAATGGCTTCCGCCTGTCGTTGCTCGGATTCGATCCGGAGGCGGACTACGTCGCGCTGGTCCGTCAACCGGTCGGCCGCCGGGTCTGCCTCACGGAGCCTGAGAACAGTCTCTTCCTCCGGAAGGCATCCGGTGGTTCGCCCCACGGCGGCGGAAAGCGCTTCGATCGAGCCTCGGCCGCCTACCGTACCCTCCTCGCGTGGGTCGAAGCCGGCGCCCCCATGGGTCCGTCCGACGCGCCGACGGTTTCGCAGATCGAGATCTTTCCACCGGATCGAGAGTTGACGCGGCGCTCCGGACAGCGATTCGTGGTCACTGCCCGCTACACCGATGGCTCCACTCGCGACGTAACCGCTGACGCTGATTACCTCTCAAACGAGGAGTCCGTCGCCGAGGTCGACCCAACTGGCCGAGCCCGAACGCTCGACCTCACGGGCGAAGCCGCCGTGATGGCCCGCTATCTGGGGAGAGTCGCCGTTTCGCGCCTGCTGGTTCCCGCATCCGGGCCGGCGCCGGCGAGCGCCCTCCGGCCAGAGGACGGCCCGATCGACCGGCGGGTCTTTTCCCGGCTGGACCGGCTGCGGATCGGGGCATCCGACCCCTGCTCCGACGAGGAGTTCCTGCGACGCGCCACGCTGGACGTCATCGGTTGTCTCCCTACCGTGACCGAAACACGAGATTTCATCCGGCAGTGCCGGGCCGAGTCCGCCGAAGGTGTGCCGGCGCTTCGAACCCGCAGAGCCTTGGTGGAGCGACTGCTCGCGCGTCCGGAGTATGCCGACTTCTGGGCCGTGCGGTGGGCGGATGTGCTCCGAGTCAACCGCAGCACCCTTGGCACCGATCAAAACGCGCAGAGCTATCATCGCTGGATCCGAGAGTCATTCGCGGCCAACAAACCGTTCGATCAGTTTCTCCGAGAGATCGTGACCGCAGCCGGGCCGGGCTGGACCAACGGCGCCGTCAACTTCTACCGGGTGGCCTTCGAGTCCCCCACCGCGGCGGCGGAAGTGACGACGGCGCTGAGCCAGACGTTTCTTGGCACCCGCATCGAGTGCGCGCAGTGCCACCATCATCCCTACGAAAAGTGGTCGCAGGATGACTTCTACGGGCTGGCGGCGTTTTTCGGACGGTTGAAAAACAAGCGCTCGAAAGAGGGCGACATCGAGTATTTTTCCGATGCCGCCGGCGATGTCAAACATCCGCGAACCAACAAGCCTGTCACTCCTCGCGTGCTCGATGGACCGATGGTGAGTGTTCCCCGCGGCGAGGATCCACGCTCGGTGCTGGCGAGCTGGTTGACGGCAAAGGACAACCCCTTCGTGGCGCGAGCCCTGGTGAATCGGCTCTGGGCGCACTATATGGGGCGCGGATTGGTGGAGCCGATCGATGACCTTCGCGTCACGAATCCCGCGACCAATCCGGAGCTGCTGGACTTCCTGGCGCAGGAGTTTGTAGAGCACGGGTTCGACCTCAAGCATCTGACCCGCCTCATCCTCAACTCGCGGGTCTATGCGTTGTCGTCGCGAGTTACGCCATCCAACAAAGCGGACACCCAGAACTTCTCTCACGCCTACCTGAAGCGCCTCTCAGCAGAGACGCTGCTGGATGCCATCTGCCAGGTCACAGGCGTGCCGGAGAGTTTTGCCGGCCTGCCCACGGGCACTCGGGCGATGCAGCTCTGGAACAACCGGACGCCATCCTATTTCCTGGACACCTTTGGACGTCCGCTGCGGGTGAGCCCGTGCGAGTGTGAGCGCTCCGCCGAGCCCAACGTGGCGCAGGCGCTGCACCTCATCAACTCGCCGCAGATTCAGGAGAAGCTGGCCTCGGATCGGGGAAAAGTCGCCGAGTTCGCCAACTCCGGAAAGACTCCTGAGGAACTGGTGGAGGAGATCTACCTCACTGCGCTCTCCCGAACGCCGAAACCGGACGAACGCGCAGTTGCCGTGGCCTATCTGAAGCGGATCCCCGATCGTCGTCGGGCTCTCGAGGACTTCCTCTGGACCCTCCTCAACACCCGTGAATTTCTGTTCAACCACTAAGCCCCCAGGGAGAGCCTCGTGAACTCCAACACTAGAGCCAACAGCTACTGCGACGGACTGAGCCGACGCAACTTCATCCAGCTCGGCGCCGCGCCGTTCCTCGGGCTCGGTCTCGCGGATGTGCTTCGGTTGAAGGCGGCCGCCGCGCAGCCGTCCGCCCGGGCCAAAAAGGATGGCAACCTTATCCTGCTGTGGCAGAGTGGCGGCGCCAGCCAGTTGGAGACGTGGGATCTCAAGCCGGATGCCCCCGCCGAGATCCGCGGCACGCTGAACCCGATCGACACCAATGTCCCCGGCATTCAGATCTGCGAGAAGCTGCCGAAGTCCGCACGCCAGATGGATAAGTACGCGATCCTGCGATCGGTGACCCATCCCGACGCGGGCCATTTGCGGGCGTGCCACCTCATGCTCACAGGTTACCTGCCCTCCAAGGGCGTGCCGGTGGGCTCCCCGTACAACGAGACCCCCTCCATTGGCTCCGTGATCGCACGTGAGACCGGGTCCGGGCGTGGAATCCCCCCGTACGTCGTGCTGCCCAAGACAGTGCCGCAGGGGCACGGGGCCTACCTGGGGGCGTCATGCAACCCCTACTTCATTGAGGGAGATCCGGCCCAGCCGACGTTTGGGGTGCGCGACCTGAAGCTGCCCCGCGGGATCGATCCGGGACGTCTTGAGGATCGGCGATCGCTGCTGGCACAACTCGACGGACTCCGCCGGGAGGTCGACGCCCGCGTGCCGGCGGTCGATGCCTACTACGAGCAGGCATACCGAATGATCACATCGTCCGCGGTGCAGAAGGCGTTCGACATCGCTCAGGAGCCGGCCGCCGCACGAGATGCCTTCGGACGCACCGCATCCGGACAATCAACGCTCCTGGCCCGCCGCCTCGTGGAGAGCGGAGTTCGGTGCGTCACGGTGGCGCTCGGGAGCTGGGACACCCACGCCAAGCACTTCGAGGCGATGGAGACCAAGCTTCCGGAGATGGATCAGGCGTTTGCCGCGCTCGTCTCCGACCTGCATGATCGGGGACTGCTCGACACCACCCTGGTGGTGATGATGGGCGAGTTCGGCCGCACGCCGAAGATCAACAAGGATGCCGGACGAGACCACTGGCCCAACGTCTGGTCGCTGGTGATGGCTGGCGCCGGAATTCGCGGGGGACAGGTCATCGGCGCCAGTGACGCGCGGAGCGAAACGCCCACAGAGCGCCCCGTCACCGCCGAGGATGTGCTGGCGACCATCTACGACCGTATGGGGATCGACTTCGAGAAGGAATACCACAACGGACAGAATCGCCCCATCAAGATCGTCAAAGGCGGATCACCCGTAACGGAACTCTGGGGAGGCAAGCCCGCCGCCGCCGGCTAACGGACCTCCAGCACCGACGACCGCTCTCCCTATTCGCCGGCCGCTTCGGTGTCTGCGCTGTTCGGAGGCGCGACCACACGCAGTCACTTGACCCAAGCCTACCTCCGCTGCAATCCCCGGTCAGTTCGCCTTTGCCAGCGGTACCAACGAGCCAGGGGCGATCTCGGGCGCTACCGGGCAGAGCAATGGAAACGCCCAGGCCTTCCGGGTGCTCGCCCCAGCGAATGGGGCTGTTCCGGCGTCCGCCGTCCTTTCGCATCTGCCCGGGGGCGACTACTCGGATGCCTTTGACATCAACGATGCCGGGGATGTCTGCGGCGGATCCCGTGCGACGGGCACCACGACCTTCTTCGGGCGTGCGGCGGCCTGGCGGGCCGGTTCGAGCACGCCGATCGATTTGGGAACGCTCGGGGGCGCGGGCAGCCGCGCGAACGCGTTGAGCAATTCCGGGATCGTGGTCGGCTTCGCGGATTCGCCAACCGGGTTCAGTGCCTTCCGATGCGATCTGAATGCGCCGTCTCCCGCGATGCAGGCGTTGGATCTCGGTCCGGTTCTCGGTGGCGGCGCAAGCGCCGCCTATGACATCAGCCCGGATGGCGCATTCATCGTGGGCAGCGCACGGGGAACCGGCACCGGGGGAAACTTTGTCCCGTTCATCCAGTTCAGCGGAACGACGATTGCGCTCCCCATGATACCCGGCACGCAAAGCGGGACCTCGCTTGCCGTCAACAACAACGGTGAAATCGGTGGGTCCTGCGGGAAGCCGAGCGGCGGCACGATTGCCTGTGTGTGGACGAAGAATCCGGAGGGACAGTACGTTGTGAACCCGGTTCCCGGCATACCGCCGGACTCGAGTTTCTCGGATGTTTTGGGGATCAACATTCACGGCGACTACGTGGGGAACATCATCGGACCATCCCCCGGACTCGCTCGAAGCTCATTTGGACTCATTCGGGGAGCCCTCGTTCCCAACCTGGACACGCTTCTCGGCACTCGCGCCGTAGAGCACATCCTGACGGCAGAGGCAATCGACGGCATGGCGCAGATCGCCGGCACGTTGAGCGCGGATGGTCAAAACAATGCCGTAATCCTGAGAATCTTCGCTGCCAATACGCCGGATCTCGCGGGGACCATCGCGGTCAGCTCCACTCGCGTCACTCAGGGAGGCGCCGTTCAAGTCGAATTCACCGTCAAGAACAATGGACCGGGTCTCGCCGACGGTTACCTCGTGAACTTCCCCGCCATCCCCGGGCTTGTTCCGACTCGCGTGGTTAGCCCAGGAGGAGACCTCAGTACGCTGGGGGACGAGGTCCAGCTAAATCGGCTGGGACCCCTGTCGGAGGGCCGCACCGCGAAGATCACCGTAACATATTCGGTGGCCGCCGATGCCTCCGCGGGAGTCAGGGTGATCGCCGCAGGTGTTTCCCAATTCTCACCGGATTCGAATCCTGAGATAACCTGGCAGCGACTACCGTCGAACTGGAGGCAGCGCCGCCCCCCGGAGCTGCGGATCTCTCTCTCAAGGGTCCTACCAACCCGATTGTTGTGGCGGCTGGCAAGACCGCGACATTCGCGTTCGGAGTTGCGAACTTGAGCCGGGTCAATGCTGCGATCCAACAGGCGCTTCGAATTCAGGTCCCGGGCGAGTTTCGGATCGACAGCGTGAAGGCGCCACAGGGATCCACCATGACCCGGGAGGGTGGTACCATCACCGTTTCCGGGACCATGCTTGCGAAGGGCAAGACCGAGACCACCCAGGTCAAGGTTACGGCCATTACACCGACAACGGGAGCATCCCTCCTTGCGGGAGTCGCCGCGACGAGTCCCGACCTCACGCCCGGCAACAACACCTACTCCGCCAACGTGATGATCAACGGACCGGATCTGACCGTGCAGCTAGACAAGGTCGATCAGAAGAAGCCGGCGTCGTCCCGGATGGTGTCCATCGCGGGAAAGTTCGTCAACAAGGGGAAGGGCGGCACCTCCACCGGTGTCTCGGGCAGGGTGCTCCTGGTCCAGTCCGGCGGCGGGACCACCGTGCTCGGCCCGCTCAACGGCGGCAGCATCGGTCCGAACGGGTCCCGGCCCTTCAAATGGAACTTTACGCTCCCGAAGGGGGTGGATCCGGCGACTGCAATGATCCGCGTCGAAGTGGATCCCGATAACGAGATCCCGGAGGACGACGAGGCGAACAACTCCGCCCAGAAGTCCATCAAGCTCCTCCCCTCCGGGCGGTAGTGATTCACGGGCAGAGGGTGAGGGAGTCGAGCGCAATCGAGTTCGCTTCCTCACTCTCTTCTCCGACACTCCGTTTGAACGGGGGCGCAGCGGCGGCGGTCGAGCGGTTCAGGGACCTCGGAGTGCACGGCTTCAGAAGCAGCCGCCCGGCCATCTGACTCGTCTCCGTCGATTTGAACGGCCGAGCCTTAACGCTTCCGCAGAGGACAATTCGAATTGGGGGAACTGAACCCCCCGGCTTGCCCAGGGTTGGAGCTTTGCAACTGAAGGAATGTTAACGCCCCAGATCCGAACGTTTCAATACACCTGAACGAGCGTCAGGTGGCGTTGCGTTCACGGAGTTTGGAATGAACTTCAAGTATCGCGTGATCACGCCGGACCGACTGGGTCTCTTCTCCCTCGCCCTGTTTGCCGTGTTAAGCCTGCTGGTGCAGATGGCGCCTCAGCACGCGTCCGCCGACGGCCTGCCGGCGTACACACTCATCTCGATCCCCAGCGCCGTCGCGGGACAGTCGAGCTTCGGGAGCGCCATCAACGCATCGGGAGCCATCGCCGGGGGTTCCGCTCAGGCAAGTGGCAACGATCAAGCCATCCGGATCCTGACGCCCGCCAACGGCCCGGTCCCCCCCACCGCGCTCCTGTCTCATCTGCCGGGAGGCGACTTCTCCGACGGCTTCGACATCAACGACGCCGGCGACGTGTGCGGCAGTTCCCGCGCCACGGGCACCACCACGTTCTCCGGTCGCGCCGCCGCCTGGCGCGCCGGTTCGAGCGCCGCGATCGATCTTGGGACGCTCGGTGGTCCCGGCAGCGTGGCGCGGGCCATCAGCAATACGGGGGTAGTAGTAGGCGTATCCGACACCCCTGGAGGCGGGTTTCGCGCCTTTAGGTACGATCTGAACGCCGCAACCCCGTCCATGCAGGCGATCGATCTGGGCCCCGAACTCGGCGGCGGAGCCAGCACGGCTCTGGACATCAGCCCCGACGGCGCCTTCATCGTAGGAAGCGCTCGCGGGACGGGCACGGCAGGGAAGTTCCTTCCGTTCGTGCAGTTCAGCGGGTCCACGATGGCCCTACCCCTGCTGCCCGGCACGAGTGCCGGGACCGCACAGGCCGTCAACAATGGCGGTACTGTTGGCGGCTCGTGCGACAAGCCGGGCGGCGGCACCCTCGCTTGCGTCTGGACGAAGACGATGACAGGCGACTATGTGGTCAACCCGGTCCCGGGAATCCCCGCCGACTCCAGCTTTTCCGACGTGATGGCCATCAACGCCTCCGGCGACTACGTTGGAAACATCCTGGGACCCTCCCCCGGATTCTCCCGCAGCGCGTTCGGTCTGATTCGGGGCACACTCCTCACCAACCTCAATGCCCTGCTCGGGACGCGCGCGCCGCAAAGCATTTTGACGGCAGAGGGAATTGACGAGCAGCGGAGAATTGCCGGCACGGCAGTGGGGGGTGTAGGGTTGGCCTCGTTAGCCTACGTGCTCCAGGAGATCGCCTTTCCCACTCCGGATCTTGCGGTCACGATGAAGTTCAACGCCGTTCGCGTGAACCAGGGCGCCACGGTCCAACTCGAAGTGTCGATCAAGAATCTGGGACCGGGTCTGGCCGATAACTTTGAAGTTTTGGTGAGCAGAGTTGCCGGGTTCACTCCGACGCGCGTTTCAGCGCCGGGAGGTCACTTAGATTTGACTTCACCTGACTTCGGTGTAGTAGTCAGCGACCTTGGACCGCTCGGGACGGGTGCTACCGCGAAGATCGTCATCGACTATCAGCTAGCGACTGACACAGAGGTAGGAGTTCAGGAGTTTAGCGCGCTTGTACGACAGTTCAACGCGGCAGAGCAGGAACTGAGCGACCCTAACACCACCAACGACGAGGCAAACACCACCCTCGAGGTCCAGGCCGCGCCGCCCCCTGGAGCCGCGGATGTCTCCATCAAGGGTCCCGCCGGACCGATTGTTGTGCCGGTTGGGAAGACCGCGACACTGGCGTTCGGTGTCTCGAATGGCAGTCGGGTCAACGCAGCGCTTCAGCAAGTGCTCCGAATTCAACTCCCGGCGGCGCTCCGGATCGAGAGCGTGAAGCCGCCCCAGGGCTCCACTGTGACCCGGGAAGGCGGGTTAGTTACCGTTTCGGGGACCACGCTCGCAAAGGGCAAGACCGAGACCACTCAGGTCAAGGTCACCGCCGTTACCCCAACGCCGGGAGCCGAACTCACTGCGGGAGTCACCACGACGAGTCCCGACCCCACGCCCGGCAACAACGCCTACTCCGCCACTGTGGTGGCCAGCGGACCGGATCTAACCGTGCAGTTGGAAAAGGTCGATCAGAAGAAGCCGGCGACGTCTCGAATGGTCTCCATCTCTGGAAAGATCGTCAACAAGGGGAAGGGTGGGACCTCAACGGGTGTCTCGGGAAGAGTTGTCCTTGTCAAGCCCGGTGGCGAAACCACCGTGCTCGGACCGCTCACCGGCGGCAGCATCGGCGCCAACGGCTCCCGGCCCTTCAAGGGAAACTTTACGCTGCCAAAGGGAGTGGATCCCGCGACTGCGATGATCCGCGTGGAGGTGGATCCCGAAAACGAGATTCCGGAGGAGAACGAGGCAAACAATTCGGCGCAGAAGTCCATCAAGCTCCTGCCCCCTGGGCGTTAGTCCCGGCGCTGCCCATCGGTTGGGCGAGCAGAACGGATGGGAAGGTCGGACCCCGTGCCGGATCTTCCCATCCGAAGCTTCACAGCACACGATCGAGCGCAGCAGGGGTGGGGGAGTTCAGAGGTGCACCACCGACTCCCCCACTCTCGAACTCCTACACGGGGGCCGGGATCGACTCACTGAGTTCGAACAAGAGTTCTCCCCCCGGCGTGGCGTCCACGATGATTTTGCTGCCCTCATGGATCTCTCCATCCAGCAGTCGGATCGCGAGCGGGTCCTGGATCCGCTTCTGAATGGCCCGCTTCAAAGGTCTGGCGCCATAGACGGGGTCGAAACCCTCCTGAGCCAGGGAGTCGGCGGCGGCAGGAGTGAGCTCTAGCGTCAGCTTTCGATCGGCAAGGCGCTTCCGGAGGAGATCGAGCTGAATGTCCACGATTCGTCTCAACTGCTCCTGACCCAGGCTGTTGAAGATCACGACATCGTCGACACGGTTCAGGAACTCCGGCCGGAAGTGATTGCGAAGCGCTTCCATCACTCGCCGTCGCATTTCCTCCGGATTGGATTGGCCGAGGTCGTGGATCCAGGAACTGCCGATGTTGCTGGTCATTACGATCAC
>SXGS01350822.1_pt1 | contig 23877 bp, 18 predicted proteins | sample 3174681 | NCBI WGS metagenome assembly SXGS01 (sample SAMN11356861, study PRJNA531348) | freshwater metagenome | isolation source: freshwater sample F1-80 | place: China: Fuxian Lake, Yuxi | collected 2017-12-25
AGCCAGTTGGCCACAATCCGATGTGCCAAAGAGGAATCCTTCCCTTGCAAATACCGAAGGACAGGCTCAACAACCACCCGAATCCTTGGATATTCTTCCTCAAACCAGCGTAAAGAATCCGTTCGACGCTTGGCTTTCGGCAGCCGCGCCACCCTCATCGCGATCCGATCGATTCCTGTGGCTGAAAACAACCGTAAGACGAGTTCTAACGCTAGATCACATTGGGCCGCCTCGATGCCGCGCCCGCGTAGGAAGCCCGTAAGGTGCGCCGTCGCCGGATAAGGCGTATTCAACTGGGTCATCGGCGGGATGACCAAGAGTACCCGCGGCGCAGCGCTCACAATTTGCCGCGTTTTTCCGGAGGAACCTGCTGCCCTCGGCGAATGCGCACCGTCGTTCCTACATCATCGGCGTTTTGGTACACCGCAGACCACCCGTCGGACAGGGTCGGCCCGACTTTCCCAAACAAGTATTGGGCGTCCAAAGGCGCCAGATTGACACACCCGTGGCTGGCCGTGTTTCCAAATCCCCAGTGCCAAAATGCCCCATGGAGGGCGTACCTTCCTTGAATATGCAAGATCCAGGGCACTTTCTCCACATAGTACACATCTTCAGGGAGCGCACCCTCCCGGCTGGCCATGTCTCCCCAGATTTTCTTATCTTGAATGCGGTAAATTCCGCGCGGCGTGCCCGTGTCGTCTTTGCCGCCGGAGATCATCGTGATGTACTGTGGCTGACTACCCCTCATCAACGCCAACATTTGCTGATCCAGATCGATATCGATCCATACCTGTTCGCTCTGAATATCGGCGGGAGGAGTCAAATCCGACCAATGGCGGACGCCAAGCACCCCGTCCACATATCCCGAAACCCCAGGTCCAATGCCGTTTGGAACCTCAAGCCAAGTCGAAGAACCTTCCACCGGCCGCACCTCCAGCGCGGTGTGGTACGGGATCACCTTTTCAACTTCGCCCTTTTTGTTCGGCTCTTTTCGGAGCGGGGTGCCGTCGTAGTTGTACACCCACGCCACCTGCAGACCTTCACCGACCGGCGAGGTCGCCAATTCCCTACCATGAAACTTGCTGATCGGGTACAGGAACACCTGATCTGCCGGGACGACGGCTCCATTCTCTCGAACCAAGACCGTTCCTTTGCTCGTCTCTTGTGCCGAAACAAAGGAATATTTGCGCCCACTTTCAAGTCCACCGACCGAGGCCGCCCCCTTTTCGTAGGCCTCCACGCTCGAATAGTGAGGCGCCTTCCACTTCCGCCAGCGCTTTCCATAAATGAATGGAACCAAGCTGCGGATTCCATCACCAGGGTTCTTGTTGTACTCACCGGTCGTCGAGTACTGCGTCCATTCCACAGGATCGGGGTGCACAAACGGCACCAACTGTGGCAGCGGAACCGGCTCGACATCAGCAACTTCGGTCTTCTCGAGGCAGACGTAGCCTGCTCCCTCCACTTCCGCCCAGCCGTCGCCTCCGCACCCCTTTCCTTCGGCGCGGTTCACCACCCGAAAGGTACGTCCCTTGGCGATGACCCCGCGTTGAGCCCCTCCCGAAGCCGCTTTTCGATAGACGGTCAGCTCACGGGTAGCCTTCCGAATCTCGTAGGAAGGAACAGGCGCTTCGGGCTTCGGTGCCTCTTCCTTTTGAGCCTCCAGGCTAACAGCCACCGTCTCCGCCGGCTGTGGTTCGCCCGCGCACGCGACGCCCGCCCAGCCCAACCCGAAGGTCAACCACCAACGGGAACACATGGCACCCCTCCTGCATCTTTCCTGGCCGCAGGATAGTCCCTTCCGAGGTTATCAGCCAACCTCGTCGTCGAGCCTCCCAAGCCAAGGCAACCAAAACCATGCATCGATCGGCCAAAAATCTCCATCGCACTTTTGGCCCGCACCAGGACCTCGGTTGAGGCCGCGGATCGCCGTGACCCAGGCCGATCCCACCGGCTTCGGGCAACTCTTGACGCGTCAAGGGTATAGTCCGATCGCCATCCCGTTATTTTTCGCTCAGAAGCTTCCTCAAGCGCTCGACGGCCTAGATCCACGGACCGTCCACAGCCTTCTGCTCACCAGCCGATATGCGGCCGAGGCCGCGGCCTCCTGGGGCGATCGACTTCGAACATTGAAAGTCACTTGCCTTGGACCCGCAACAGCAGCACCACTGCTCGAAATCGGCATTCCGGTTGAAATTTCACCCTTCGCCGACGGTATCTCCGCCGTCAGCGCCCTTGGCCTGACTCCGAACTCCCGTGTGCTCTTTCTCCGCGGAGATCCGGTCACCGCCTCGACTTTGGACGCAGTGCAAAAGAGCGGGGCGCAGGTCACCGAAAGAATCGTCTACCGCATGATGGAAAATCCCGACGCCGAAGCGACGCTGAAAAGCGAACTCCCACTCGATCGTGTCACGCTGTGGTCCGCCGCCGGCGCTCGCCGCTGGGCCGCCCTTTCGCCGCCGCCCATCCCCGCCATCGCCATCGGACAAACTACCGCGGAAGCAGCTCGTTCGGTGGGAATCGAAGTGAGCACCATCGCACGATCGCCGGCACTGATGCTCGAAGCTGTGCAAGACTCCTTTGGCTAGGAACTACCGAAAGATCTCTCCGTTTTTGATCACAAAGGCGATGTCGTCCGAATTCCGAATGTCCTGCAGCGGATCGGCATCCAACACAACGATATCCGCCAACTTACCCGCTTCGATACTCCCCAACTGACGGTCCAGACCAAGATAGGTGGCACCATTGAGGGTGGCGGCACGGAGCGCCTCCATCGGGGTCATGGCGCCCTCGGACGCAAGCGACCACAACTCCCAATGAACCCCCAATCCCTGCAATTGTCCATGGGCGCCGAGCGTGACCATCACGCCGGCATCGGCAAGTCGATCCGCGTCTTTTGCCACGGACTGAAAATTCCACTGCCCATCTTGTGCGAGCACCGGCCGACGCCACGCTTGCCGATCGAGCTCTCGCCCGGGCATGTGCCGCCGAAGCCGACGGTTATCCAAAGGATTTTCGTGCTGGAAAAACCAATTCTCTCCCCACACGCCGCCGTAGGCCACCAAAAGCGTCGGCGAATAGGCCGTTCCCCGCGAGGCAGGCGTCGCACTCGCCGCAAAGAACTGCCGAACATCGGCATACAAGGGACTGTTGGGCAGGGCGTGCTCGATCGCATGGTACCCATCGGCGACCATCCCCAGGTTTTGGAACAGATCGCCCCCGCCTTCCGGCACACAGAGCATCTGCGCTTCATTACACGCTTCCACATACCATTGCCGGCGATCGCGCCGACTCTGCTGGTACACCTTTACGCTCTGCGCACCCATGAGTTTTAACCGCGCCAAGTGTCCTTTCGCCTCCTCCAAGGACGAGGGTGGAGCGCCCGCATTGTTCAACGCGCCGTATAGAATATACCCCGTTGAGTATACCCGCGGACCCTTCTCAAAACCCGCTTCCACTCGTTCGGCCTGGGTGAACACCAGATCGGTGGACGCCGACGGATCATGTACGGTGGTAACTCCAAAATCGAGCGCGGTGAGGTACCGCCACTCCTGCTCCGGCAACACATCACCGGCGGTATAGTGAAGGTGGGCGTGTACATCGATCAGGCCAGGAATAACGGTTTTCCCTCTCACATCGATGATCTCTGCGCCCGATGGAATCGGACCATTGACGGAAGCGATCCGATCGCCGTCGATCACCAGCGTGGCGTCCTCCAGGACTTGATCCCCCACCATGGGGATCACCCGCGCATGGACCAGCGCCAACGCTCCTTTCGGTCGAGCCCGCGGAACCCGAAGGTCGACCGTCGTCTGATCCACGCCCGTCAAATAATCCGGCTTCTCTGGGGCAGGCTGCGGGATCCCTAAACCGTCAACCGCTTTACGATACAGCACCGGCCCGGCCGACCACGTCACCGAGCGGCCATCCGGCGTCCAGCCCAACCAGTCGCCGACGGTTTCGCTGATTCGCTGGGTAGGAAGTGCATCCGTCACGGACACCTCTCCTCCCCATACCGGAAGGGCCGTCAGATAGGCCTGATGACCAGCCTTGTAGGCAATGCGCGAAAAGTCTGGCGCAATGGCCACTTCTTCGACACCTGGAAGAATCAGATGGGTCCGCTTGTCGCGACCCGACAAATTCATCGAAATCAGGGCGCTTTTCGATGGAGTTCGCCCGGGCTCTGGGCGGTCTTCCATCATCCACAGACGTTCGTCGTGGAGATAGAGCTTTGTCGCGCGGTTTGCGGAGCCGCGGTTCCCCAGTGTGGTCACCCGGCGCGAACTCCAGCCGCCCTTGCCCTTTTCCAGCAGCACGATGTCAAACGCCGACTCATCCCCCAAATCCGGAGAGGTACCGCCGCCAATTCCCTTCAATACCACCAATCGACCTCGGTCATCCCACGCGGGATTGACCAGTTGCCCAGTGATTGGCAGGGTCTCGGTGGCCCATTTCTTCCCTTTGCGGCGAGAGATGTGGAGAGCACCGCCCGTTCCATCTGTCCACGAAGTCCACGCCACCGCGCCATCCGCCGCGATCGTCGGCGAATATCCGGTGCCCTGCGAGATTCGCTCGATCGCACCGGACGCATCGCGCCACCAAAGCGCTCCCATCGCCGAAAATACCGTTTCTCCGTCGGCGGTCCAGGTCGGCCATCGGATCACCTTCGCCTGAACCTGATCCGGAATCTCCCTCGGCCAACGTTGCACATCGCGGAACTGCCACTCCCCTCGCACATGAAACGGAATTTCCGTTCGCACACCATCGAGCCCGATCCGCCACAACTTCCCTTTCGCCCACAACACCAACGCTTGACCATCGTCGGTCCAGTCAAAAGCCGGGTACACCGAATGCAAGGCAAAACCTTCCATCTCGTCACGGTCAAGCTCGGTGGAAAGCACCCGTCGCTCGCCGGTCGCCAACTCCAGAAGTTCCAACTGGGTGACCGCTCGATCCCGCGAAACCAACGCAAGCCAGCGGTGATCCGGCGACAATACGGGCCGTGCGGCTCCTCCCGCCCCAAACGCCACGCTTACATAGGAGGCGCTGTCGCGATCCAGGCGCTCGATCTGCCACAATCCATCCAGAGGATTTGCGTTGTAGTCGAAACGTCCAGCCCGCGATGAAAACCAAATCGACTCACCGTCCGTGGTCGCTTCACCCGCATGCGGGCGTTCATCCAACGAAGTCAACCGGAAACCTTTCCCTCCTTCCAGATGGTACTGCCAGAGTTCGGTCACACCAATGCTGCGGGTATCCACCGTGCGTCGGCGCCCGATCAAATAGCTGCCGGAAGGGTCCCACAGAGGTTCCGTGACCCTCGCTTCCTCCTCGGAAGTAAAGGCCTTGGCCCCGCTGCCATCTGCATTCATCGTCCACAGTTGCTCGTTGCCATTGGCGTCGGAAACGAATGCAATCTGCCGACCGTCGGGGCTGAACCTCGCCTGGGTGTCCCATGCCACCCCATGCGTGAGTTGTGTCGCCTCTCCGCCGGATAACGGCAAGGTCCACAGATCTCCCAGCACGTCGAACACCAACCGGTCGCCGAACACATCCACACTCGTCCAAGTGCTCTCGCGAACGTCAATGGTGGCGGTGTGGACGGTGCCGTGAACGGCATTTACGTCCCAGCTTTCGGGTTCGGCAGCGAGCACGGAAAACGCACAAATGAGGTACAGCATTCCCTGCGCTTATCGCTCCGTTCGTGGGTTGCCAGCGAATTTGAGTGCAAAACGTGCACCTTGCGCGCCAGCTGCTTACGCTTCGACGCCCCCAGAGCCTGCTCCGTTCGCTCTCCCAAAGCGCACGTTGGCTCGATCCCTCATGTTTTTCCTTACCGTTAGGGTTGACCTGTCAACCCTTGCAGTGAGAGCGTTGACGAACCCCCTCGTCCCACGGAGGCCTCGCCCATGAAGCTCGGATACGGAAGTATCATCACCTATGGCCTGGTGACCCTCGCTTTAATGGGATCGTCCATCGGGCATTCCGCGTATATGGGGCCATCCACCGCTTCGTTTGCCAATCTCCCTTGGGCCCCTCCGTCGTGGCATCCCAATCCGGAGGCCCTGATCGGTCTGCCGAACATGGACGTTGATGTTCCGCAAGATCTGCATTCGATCAAAGGAATGCGGTCGCAGTCGATCTTTGTTTTTGATTTGGACGCCGGCGAAATTCTCGTGGCGCGCGCCGCCGACGAGCCGCGCCCGGTGGCGTCTCTGACCAAGCTGACCACCAGCTTGGCGATGGCTTCCGAAGATCCGGACCTCGACCGAGAGTTCTGTATCAACAAGGAGTTTTGGCCCACTCGCCCCGGCGCCCGATCGAAGTTTTCGACCGGCGACTGCTACACGGGTTGGGACCTGATGGGCGCCGCATTGGTGGCCTCGGACAACCGCGGTGCCTACGGAATGCAGGTTCTTTCAGACCTCTCGTACTACGACTTCGTAGCACGGATGGATCAGGTATCCGAGGAGTTGGGGATGACCCGCTCGACCTGGGCCGATCCATCCGGTTTGGAAGACGATAATCTCTCTACCGCCCGAGACATGGCGCGTGCCGCGGTAGCGGTCGCATCGCACCCCACCCTGGCGATGGCAGCGACGGCTCCCGCGTGGTGGATCGTGAGGACGGACGTCGATCAAACCCGTTGGCTTCCCTCGACGGACCGCCTGACCGGCCGCGCCGATGTGGAGGTTCTCGCTGGAAAGACGGGATATACTGACACTGCGGGATACTGTTTCGCCGGTGTGATCCAACTGAAAAACGGCCGCCGACTCGCATTGAGCGTCCTTGGAGCGCCACGATCCGCGGATCGCTGGGCCGACGTCGACCGAATCGTGCGCGAGTTCAGCGGCGCCGACGCCGGATAAGCAGCGTCACCGCCGAAGAAAGAGCCATCAGCCCTCCGACCCCTGGTCCGGTCTGACACGCCGCGCTCGACACAACGGCCCGAGGATTTTCCCCGTGGATCGTGGTGCTTGTCGAACCACCAGGCCATGTGGCCAGAATCTCCAACTCCTCCGACTCATCGTAGTTGTATTCTAAAAAGTCGGTTTGCCCAGTGGTTCCGTCACCGATCTCCAGGTCATCCGCCTGCCAGGAAACGGTCGCTCCGAGCACAATCTCGCCAGACTCGGTGGTCGCGTGCGGATACACGCCCATCACCTGGCGCTTGACGGCGCTACCTTCGTCGCTGACCAACAACTCCACGTCGGCGATCACTCCTTCCGCTCCCGGAGAAACCGAGAGTGGAGCGGACAATTCGAAGACGGGCTCTCCCTCAAGCGTGTACAAGGACGCCGAGACCGTCCCCTCGGCGGCGGCCGTGTCCGTCGCTCCATCCACGTACGAGATCGTAAAGTCATTGCGACTGACCGACTCGTGGTACACCGGTGCCGTCAAACCATAGAGCGAAGGAGCTGGATTCTCCGGATCGACCTCGGCGTCGGTCACAACAATGGCCGAATTATCGAGACCACCCCAAAGGCGCTCTTCTCCCTCGTAAAACTCCACCGTTACAGATCCGGAGGCGACCACGACGGGGTCGCTCACCTCGATGTCCGACCTGCCAACCCGCGAAGCACCCGTAGGAACCAGCCGGATCGAGTCGGGAGATGCCACGGTCAGCGTCACCGTGTCCGCCACTTCCCCCCGAGAATCGACCGCGCGAATTTCTGCCTCACCCACACCTTCGGCGGTCAACGCCCACTCCATAAATTCGGAGTCGTCGTCCGACGTGTCTACGCGCTCCCCAACGCTCACGACTTCCGGATCGGAACTTTCGAGGCTCCAAGCGTCCAAATTGTTGTAACCAGAACGCGCCCACACCCGCAGACGGGTCTGTGCCCCGAGAACGTACGGAGAACGGACAACATCCTCTTTCGGTGCCTTCCCCATGTCAAACCACTGGGGGGCCCCGCTCACGTCCTCTCCGACATTGTCGAGAAAGACGATGGACTTTGAGCAGCCAAAACACCCCAGAACGCCGACCATCCATAAAGCGCGTGACACGGTCACCTCCGCGCTCAAGATTATCCGAAGTCTCGGCATCCCGATGTTAATCGGTGTAAAACGGTCCAGCCCACCCGAGCTTACAAGTGCGGGTCGACCAATTTGCGCAAGGCGGCAACGCTCGGAACCGCGCCGACCTGCTTGTTCACTGGCTTGCCGCCCTTGAACACAATCAACGTCGGGATGTTCGTCACGCCAAACTTCTGGGCCGTCTTCATGTTGGCCTGAACGTCCAACTTGACAACCTTCAGCTTACCAACGGTATCATTGGCGAGCGACTCGACGTGCGGAGCGATCGCTTTGCAGGGCCCGCACCACGTGGCCCAAAAATCAACCAACACGGGCACATCGGAGCCCAAAACGTCGCTCTCGAAGCTCGCATCGGTGGTATCGCTCACATTCTTGGCGGCCATGAAACCTCCCACAGACGATCCCTAACCACGGCTGTGAACGGGTCAACGACGACGGGAACGGCTTTTCGGAATACACAGCGCCAATGGAACGCTCAGCGTACATTCCGGCGCTTGCGGTTTACGGGCTGTTGGCTTTTAGCACGCTCCTCCCTGGCGTTGTCCCAGTGGTCGCGCGTCACGCCCGCGCCCTGGCGATGGTTGCGATCACCGCCCATGCGTCCGTGTTGGCGTTTGGGATTCTGCAATTCATGTGGGGCGCATCGATCCACGAAGCCCTTTCGTCGGTTTCGTTGATACTTATGGTGTGGTACTGCCTCGACCTGCGCTCCCGAGCCCGCGCGATACTCGCCCCTTTGGCTGTGGTTCTCCTCGGTACCGCCTTGGTTGTCCCCCAAGGGAGTGTCGCCGCCCTGTCCATCACCGGCTTTTCTCCCTGGCTTCCACTCCACCTTGGGCTGATGTTCGCCGGCCTCGCCGGCTGTGCTTGGTCGTTTGTGGTCGGTATCGCCTACCTATTGGTCCGTTGGCACCTTAAAAACCGGCGTTTTGAGGCGCTGGGCGCTTTGCCTCCACTGGAGGTCTTAGACCGCGCTCAATACCGGACGACTCTCCTCGGTTTTGTGTTTCTAACGTTGGGAATCGGCGTCGGTGGCGTCTGGGCGGCCACGACCCTCGCCGAGCCCTGGTTCCTCGACGCCAAAGTCATCTTTACCTTGATTGTTTGGGCGTGGTACGGCGTCACCCTGCTCGCGCGAAGAAGCGGGGTCTCCGGACGATGGGGAGCCGTATTCTCCATTATCGGTTTCTCAGGCATGATTTTTTCGATTCTGTTCGTCAACCTCTTGATTTCCGGGTGGCATGGTGTCGTCCGCTGAAGCCAGTTTTTTGGCGATCGGGCTGTCCCACCACACAGCCCCTGTCGAGGTGCGCGAGCAGGCCGCGCTCAGCGACGACCTCGTTCGGACGCACCTCGAAAAGCTCCGGTCCGAGGGCATTTGCGAGGAAGCACTAATCGTTTCCACCTGCAATCGGGTGGAGCTGTATGCCGTCGGCCACGCAGGCTCGCCATCGCTGATCAAGGGTTGGTTGCGGCAATTTCACGGTCCATCGGGGGACACCCTCGATCGTTATTTGGTGTGCCGCGAAGGCCGTGATGCGGTCGTTCACCTGTTTCAAGTCGCATCCTCCCTGGATTCGCTCGTGATCGGTGAACCGCAGATTCTCGGACAGGTGAAGCAAGCGGTCCGCCTTGCTGAGGAGAGTGGATCGCTAGGACGTTGGCTGGGAGCACTCTCCCGAGCGTCCTTTTCCGTCGCGAAACGCGTCCGCACCGAGACGGCGGTCGGCCGATTTCGCATTGGCATCGGAAACGCGGGCGTCGACCTGGCCCGCCAGATCTTTGGCGACCTGAAAGGTAAACATGCTTTACTGATCGGGGTCGGCGAAATGGGCCAACAGGTCGCCACCGCCCTGCAGCAAGATGGGCTTGCACGGCTGGCGATCATGAATCGCACCCATGAACGCGCGGTGGAGCTCGCCCGAGAGCTCCGTGGGGTTGCGGTCCCGCTCGACCAGTTGGACAGTGAGCTTCCCAAAGCCGACATCGTCATCACCGCCATCGGTGGGCAGACGCCGCTGATCTCCAAGGAGCGGGTCCGAAACGCGCTGCGCGACCGCAACTACCTGCCCTTATTCCTGGTGGATTTGGCCGTCCCTCGAAACATTGATCCAAGCGTCGGTTCGCTGGAGGATGCGTACTTGTTCAACATCGACGATCTCACCCAAGTTCTCGAGCGCGGCCGTGAATCCAGGGAGACCGCAGCTCTAGAGGGCTCCCGCATCGTGGAGGAAGAGGCCGATCGGTTCTTGCTCTCCCTTCGCGAAGTGGAGCTTGGTCCTTCCATTGGCAGGATCACCCGTCACGCGGAAGAGCTCCGCCAAAGGGAGATCGAGCGTGCGGGATTGGCGGATCTCACCCCCGAACAGCGGGAACACGTCGAAGCGATGACGCGGGCGCTGGTCAAAAAGCTCCTCGATAGCCCGCTCCGTTCCATACGGGAAGCCGCGCGCACCGGCGACACCGAAAAAGTAGCCACCCTATTATCCCCTTGGGAAGAGCAATGATCCCGCTTCGTTTAGGTACCCGAGGAAGCGCGCTCGCTTTGGCGCAGAGTGGAATGGTCGCGCGTCAGATCACCCAAACCACCGGCATTCCCGTAGAGCTGGTGGTGATCCGCACCCGCGGCGATCAAGTTCAAGATCGCCCCCTGGCACAAGTCGGCGGAAAGGGGCTGTTTACCAAAGAGATCGAACAAGCGCTTCTCGATGTCGAGGTCGACTTCGCGGTGCATTCCCTCAAGGATCTACCGGGGGAAATGCCGGACGGGCTTGCGCTCGCCGCCACTCCAAGGCGCGCCGATCCGAGAGATGCGCTGATCGGCAGTCGCCTCGCCGATCTTCCGCAAGGCGCCGTGGTCGGTACCGGTTCCCTGCGCCGCAAGCTCCAATTGGCGGCGATTCGTCCTGACCTGGACATTCAAGGCATTCGTGGGAATGTCGATACGCGCGTCCTGAAGCAGCGATCCGGTGAATTTCACGCCATTGTGCTTGCCGCCGCCGGCCTGGAACGGCTCGACCGAACCGTCGACATCACCGAGTTTCTAAGCGTAGAACAGATGATCCCGGCACCAGGGCAGGGCGCACTGGCGATTCAATGCCGCGCCAAGGACGACCGGGTGTTGGCCGCTCTGGCCACCATCGACGATGCGCGCACCCGCATCGAAATTACCGCCGAACGCGCCTTTCTGGACGAGATTTCCGGAGGCTGCTCCGTACCCGCCGCCTGCTACGCCCAATGGAACGGAGAAAAACTCGCGATCTCGGCGTTCTATGCCGCATCTGAAAGTACCCCTCGCCGCACACACTTACAGGGAACCCAAGAAGAAAGCGCCGAATTAGGCAGGCGCGCAGCGCGCGAACTGAAGCCGAAATAGTCAAGCTGGTTTACAAATTTTCTCGCAACAGGCGCGCGGATTCTTCCGGGGGAACCCCGTGCAGCACGGAGCCCGAGATCAGCTCGAAGCCCCCGTAGGCCCCCAGCCGAGGCATCAGCCGCACGTGCCAGCGGAATCCCGCCGCTCCTCCCACCGGCGCTTGATAAAGACAGGCATTGTACGAAGGCGATGCCAGCACCTTGGCTTGCGCCCTCAGCACTTTGGCCATTCCTTCCGCCAACCCGGCGAGATCGATCGAATCTTCGAGCCATGAGCCCTGCGGCCGAGAAGGGACAAACCATACTTCAAACGGCATTTGCGGCGCCCAAGGGCACAAAGCGACCAAACCCCTCCCCTCCCAAATGACTCTTTCTCCCTTTTCCAGCTCATAATTCAACAGATCCTGCAACAGCTCGCGCTCGGTTTCACGAAGGTGAGCCTCAAAGCGGTCGAACATTCGCTTTACGCGGGGAGGAATCCGGGGCAGCGCCAACAGCTGCGCATGGGGGTGTGACATGGATCCCCCCGCTTCCGGGCCCACATTTCGAAACCAGCACAAATATTTCAGCCGCACGTCGCGAGCGAGATCGCGCATACGGGCCTGTGCCAAAACGAAGGCCGCAGCACCGCCATCCGGCAAAGACCATACCGGATCGTCGTGAAGCCGGGACTCGACCACCACCTCGTGCGCCCCCAGTCCGGACACCTTGGCGTAGGGTCCAAATGCCCGTCCTTCCAGGCTTCCTTCGATGGCCAACGCCGGAAATCGGTTCGCAAACGCCCGCGCCTGCCACTCGCCGGCCAGCACCGTTTCAGCGATCAACGGCGGCGTCTTGGCTTCATTTCCAGGACAGAATGGGCAGTCTTCCGGGGGCGTCCGGACCGCGCGCCCTGGGCGCAGATGGTTGGGGCGGCCCACCCGCGCCGTCGCCAACACCACTTCCTCGCCGGTCGTCGGATCGATTCGAATTTCGCGCATCGGCGCTCCACGTGCGCGCGGTTCGCCTTCAGGCTACCACAACGTCCATGGCTGCTGGCTCGCTAACCTTCCGTTCTTACGCCCAACCCGTCGCCTTCGTCGTACTGGTGATCGGCGTTATCGTGTTGTGGGGCGTCGAAATTCGCAACCGGCGCGCCGTGGTCGGCGTCGTTCCGATCGACAAGGACCGTGCGGCAGCCCTCCTCTCCGGCCGTTCCGGACAACAATTGATGCGCGTCGACCGCGAAGACGGCCGACAATGGCTGGTCCCACTGCCTCCCTTTCGCGAAAGTGCGATCAAATACGGGGCATCCGCCGGTCCGAACGAGATCACCCTGCGCGTCCACGAGATCGGTTCCACCATCCAGACCTGGGCATTCCGCACCGACGACGGTGAGATCGCCTGGAAGGGCGCCGACTCTGAGCTAACCCTCATCACCGCCATGGCACCCGCCTACGTCACCAACCTCGCCGATGATAAAGTCCTTTACGAATTCCACGCGACCAAACCGCAGCGGATTTTCGCCATCGATCGCGCCACTGGCGCCGAACTCTGGAAAACCCCGATTCTCGAAGCCTATTTCGACGTCGACCCGATCGTTAGGGCTTGGTTGCGCCCCACCCAATTGGTGCTCGACAAGCCCAATACGCTGGCTTTCGTCGATCGGAGCACTGGCGCGGTGCTGACGACCAAGGCGCGAAATTGGCCTTGTGTCCTGGAGGATCAAGTCTGGTATGAGCCCGAGGACAACTCCGTCCTCCGCGTTCACCCGCTCAGCGGCGACAAAGAAACCGACCTGGGTAGCTTTCCTGGCACTCTGGCGGGCCAATGCGGCACGTTTAACGGCTCAGTAATCCTCGCTGCCGAAGATGAATTTCGAGGCAAGCTCCTCGCCTATGACGCGACCACCTTCGCCCCGCAATGGACGGTTGAACTCGGTTCTTTTTCGTTCAACACGACCGCTGGGCGAGACATCCGCGCCAGTTTTCCCGACAGCACCCCACTCAATGGACGATTGTCTCGGTTTGTTCCCGTTCAAGCGATCGATTGGGGATTGTCGGACCCTAAAAAAGCCGAGCCACCGCGGCACGCCATTGTGATGCTCGATCTCGAAAAGCAGACGATCGCCTGGGCATTGACCCATCCCGACCTCGAAAAAGCGTACTTGGTCGGCGACGGCACCACCCATTGGCTCGTACAAGGAACGACGATCGCCGCTTTTGACGGAGCGTCCGGACAGTTGCTGGCAGCGCGAACGTTCGCAGAAGACATCGGAACGGTGCAACCCTTTCATTTCAAAGATGGCCAACTCTGGTTGTTCCGTTCGCATGCTGTCGTTTCGTACGACGGCCGAACGCTGGAACCCGCCGGAGGCTGGAGTTCCATCGAGAGCACCGACATTCGCGCGGACTTGGAGCGCCGGCTAAAGCCGAGGTAGGCGAGCTAACACCAGGGAACTTCCCTTTTTACGGTCCAACGGCCTACCGGACCGCCGGGCCGCCCGACTTCAATCTCTTCGGACGAACATCGCCAGACCTCCCCTTCGTCGCCCGAAAACACACGCTCTCCATTCCCGTCCCAACGCCCACCGTCGAGCGGAGGGATCCATAGCCAAAGCGTGCGTTCCTCGTCCCATCCAAACCGTATTGGATCCAACGCGCGCGCCATGGCGCCCTGAGGCGGCCAATGAAGTCGGCCTGCACCCGCCCATCGCGCCCAGTTGGGCGTCCCTTGGTCGGGATCGATCCATGCGCTCGGAGGCTCGATGCTCGCGCCGCGATCGGACGCTAGCGGGCGTTCCACCTCGGGAGGCGGGGTTTTCCCGAGCGCCTGCCACGCCGCACGCACGTGCGCGCGAAACAGCGCATCAAACGTCCCGGCAAAGGGGGTGCTGAATTCATCGCCATACCACCACATCCAGTCGGATCCTTGGGCGGGAAGCAACTTTTCTAACGCGGCGCTCCGATTTGGTTCAGGGCTGTGCTCGATCGCTTGACGTGTCAAGGCCAACAACCGCCAAGCCGCCCGATCGTCGGGATGGCCATACCAAACCCCAAAATTCGCGCCGATCCAGCTTCCGGTGTGCAAGGAGGTCACGGTCCCGACGGGCGCCGCCTCTGCAGCTTCATCCAAGGTCATCCCACGCGCCGGTCCATCCTCCAACTGGGCATAGAGCGCCGCCCGAAACGCCCCGCCCGCGTCCTCAAAGGCCTCCCAAGGGTTCTCGCCGTCCAAAGCCACCACAACGAGGCCCCCCCGCCGCTGAGCCTCTCCAGCGAGCTGTTGCGCCGCCTGGCGGGGCTCCTGTCGCGCAATGTCGAAACCCAGCCGATCGGAGAGCGGTTGATCTCGGAAGAACCCCACACATCCGCCCACGCGCCATGGGCCGTTACCATCTCCTTGGCGCACGCTCCGGCGAAGAATCCCTTCGTCCGTGGCAAACCAACGGAAGCCCGCTTCTCGAATCAACTCCACCGTCTCCGGGGACACCGAACCTTCCGACGGCCAGCATCCAATCGGCGTTCGTCCAATAATCTCCGCGATTCGCGCCCGGCCGCGAACCAGCTGTAGGCGAGCATCCGACGGCCATGAAAACTTCGCTTCATCCAAAAATTCCGGCAGGCACCGTCGGGCGTGAGCGGTGTTCACCAACAGCGGCAAAATCGGGTGGTAGTAGGGCGTCGCCGACACTGCCACTTTCGAGCTTCCCAAGCGCTGAAACCAGGAAGGAATCTCCTTCAACAGGTCGCCCTGTGCCCGAAGGAGCATTTCTTTGTCCACTTCGGAAAACTGGCTTCCTTTCCGTCTTAGGGCGACGAGCTCCGGATAATCTCGAAGCGCTGTGGCACCAAACCAAGCGAGGGTCGACCACACTTGCAGATCGCGGATCACCGCGGTCGAGAGCGCTCCTCCGGCATGGACTTGGGCAGCCAACCTCGCGTATGCAGGAGAAGCGTGATGCATTGCTGCATTTCCCACGACGAACGTTCGCGCGATCGTCTCCCGCTGTTCAGCGCCAAGATCTTCGGCGGCGATCCGAGTCAACGCCAAATGATCGTCGTCCACCCCCGAGGAATATGCGAGCAACTGGTCCACCAGCGAGGGCACCAGATTGATCGTGCACGCCACCTCTCGTTCCACACTTTCGAGGATCACGTCACGATAACCGCGCAATGCGTGCAGGCGAACCCAAGGCATCACCGGCCGGCCCGACGCCGGATCCCGGTAGTCGGGCTGATGCAGGTGCCAAAGGAGGGCAAGGCGAGCCATGGACAGAGTCTACCAGACGAAAGCCTCTTCCGGGGGCGCTCGTCAGCGCCCACAACTGGTAAAGCAGTTTACGAACTGCTCCACGCCGCGCCTGCAATCGCAAACGCATCCGCTCGACCCTCCCAAACGATAGAGACGTCCTCGGTATTGGCTCGTATACCCTCCGCTCGCCAAACCACCTCCGCTTGGGCAAGATGGCGCTGTGCACCTGAAAGTCCGCCGCACAACACGATCTCCTCAGGGTTGAACAGATTGGTCAACGACGCCAAACCCAGGCCAAGTGCCTCAGCAGCGTCACTCATCACGGACAACGCCCAATTTTCGCCAGCGTCCGCCGCGGCGACCACCGCCGCGCCATCCCTGACTGCAAACCCGCGCTCCGCTGCTGCAGCCACCAATCCTACAGTTCCCACCCACATTTCCAGGCATCCGCGACCGCCGCAACCGCACGCCCGGTTCCCCCCGACCCTGACATGGCCGAGCTCCGCACCCGTACCGCCGGAACCCCGAAACAGGCGTCCCCCAGTTACAATTCCGCCGCCAACACCGGTTCCGAGCGTCAATACCAACACATCCCGGCGCCGACCGCGCGCGACATACACGCCAAAAGCCGCCGCATTGGCATCGTTTTCGACGTGCACAGGGCACCCCAAGGCGGCGGACAGGCGTTTTGCCAGAGGAATATCGCTCCATTCTGGGAAATTCGGCGACGCGACGACCCTACCGTCCCGAACGAACCCAGGCACGCCCACACCTACCGCGGTCGCACCGAGATCGAGGCTCACGGCGCGCACCGCGTCGATCACCGCATCCACCCCGCGATGGATCAGAGCTACCCTACGGATTTCGCCCAGTTCGCCCGCGGAAGAAACGGCGGCCGCCCGAACACCCGAACCTCCGATGTCCACCCCAACCACGACCGCCATTGTGTGCCTCACGGACCGAGGATATAACTCGGCCATGCAAGGTCCTTCGCTCGTCGATCAATACTGCCCCGATGCTCATTCCGCGCCGATCACCTCGGCCGCCTTTGATCCCTCATCAGGAGCGAGGATCACGGCTGACAGTTGGGGGGTGGTCGCCATCACCCCCCCTCGGCAAAAACACCCCCAATTTGTATTTCAAATGGGCGCATCCGTGTACGGCGCCGTTGCGGTAGCCACCGGGGGAGCTTTGGTCGCCGTGGGCGACGACGCGGGCACCATCGCCGTCTACAAGACTTACGACGGTTCCTGCGTCTTTTACGAGTCGAAGGAGGGACCCGAAGGTCCGGCGCGCGCGATGCGAGCGGTCGCATTTAACCCGCAAGGTACCTCGGTTGCCACCCTGTCGATCGATGGCATTCTTCGGGTGTACAACATCGCTCGATGGGAGCGCATCGCAAATTTCCAAGGTTTTAGCGGCGAAAGCCTCGAGTTTGACCGACAGCGTGGCGAGCGCCTGTTGGCCATCGACCAGCTGATGCAGCCGAAATTGGTCGATCTGGTTTCTCAGGAGCAGATCGATCTCGAAACCATCCCAGGTGGCGTCACTGTCGCGCGGTTCACCCCCGACAATCGCCATGTGGTCACCATGGGCATGAGCGGGATCACGCTGATCGCCCTTCCCGACGGACAGATCATCAATTCGTTTACCGCTCAGGGCGGAAGTGGCATGGTGAACATCGTGCTCAGCCCAGATGGGCAGCAGGTCGGCGCCGTCACCTCCCGCTCCGTTCACCGCTTCGATCTTCCGGATCTGCAACCGGTGGCGAGCGAGCGCCACAACGCTCAAAAGCCCACCAAAGCGGTTATTTGGGACGCTCGCGGCATCGCCGTCGGCGACGAGGACGGCAAACTACACCGCCAAGACGAGAAACCTTCGCTCGAAGCCATTCTTTGTTGTACGGGCTATGGCGATCATCGGGTGGCCGTGCACGGCGATCGCGTTGCCGCCTGGGAGAAAAACCGCCAGCGCCGGCCCTTTTCTGCAAAGCGCCGCTTCATCGAGACCAAAATCGACCGAGACGGACGCTTTATCCTCGGTCTTCCCGACGACGGTGCCGGCGTACAGGTGTTTGAAGCGCGCACTGGGCGCCACCTGTTCGATGCGGGCGTGGAAACCGCAGATACCCCCAAGATGGAGGTTGGTGGCACCATCGTGGCGGCCATGCTCTCCCGTGGCGGGTTGCGGTGGTACGACCTCAAACAAAACAATGTGTTTGAGCTCCCCTGGGTTCAAGGATTTTCCCTGTCCGGAGGCGGTACTTGGCTGGGCGTCATCACCCCCCGCGGCGCCGTGCGCGTGCTGGATCCCGCCACCGGAAAAGATGCGGTCCCTCCTCCAGAACCTCCCGCGGACGTGCCGATTCGTCTGGTGTCGTTCATCAACCGGCGTCCCGACATGCTGGTCCTGGACGGCGATGGCGTACTTTCGACCTACGATCTCGCCGGATCCGTCACCGACAACACGCCTGCAAAGAGCCGAGACATCCTCGACTTCAATGTCGCAGTCGATCGCTTGTGGGGTGTGACCGGCGGGAAATACGCCGCCATCCGCTTCCAAGTTCCAGAAACCGAGACCGCCACGGTGATCACGGTCGACCTCGAAACCGCTGAGGTGGTCGCGGAGGTTCCAAATCTGCTTCCCTACGTCTGGGTAGACCCTGAAACCGGCTTTATCCTCCAACCTGCGCGCGGCGGGGCGATCCAGGAACTCGACCTCTATGGTGTTGAACGCCGCATTCTCCGCGCACTTCCCGAGGGAGAGTGGATCGCGTTTGGTCCCGAAGGCATTCTCGACCAAAGTGAGTAGGTTGAACGCGGATCGAGGACGGCGACCTCCGACAATCGCTCGGCGCAGAACGGGAGGTGATACGATGAACTCCCCTCCCGCCCCCGCCGAACCATGCCCCGCAAACCGCCCGAAGATGCGCCCCCCCCCAAACGGAAACCCAAGGCCGATTCTCCTCCACCCAAGGTAGAGAAGGTCAAAAAGGCCCCAGCCAAAGGTGGCAAAAAAGCAGGTAAAAAGCCGGGCTCATGGCAAAGATTTGCGTTTTGGGAAGCGGTCACTTGGCTATCGGCCGCCGCGGTAGGGGTTCTGCTCGCGTCCGCGGTGTTGTGGACCCGAGCCCGCTCAGATGTGGCGGCATTCCTGGAGCATCCCCCGCAGCCCCAGCCAGGCATCATCTATTCGGCTCCTATGTTTATCCAAGAGGGAAACTCCGTTTTGCCGGCCCATCTCGCCGGGGAGTTGCTCGCCGCCGGCTACGAAAAAGCAGATCTAGTAAAGTCACTTGACGAATTCTCGGTTCAGGGCCTCACCGATCAAGATGGTGTTTTCGAGGTATCCACCTCGAAAATGGTTACTCCGAACCTCACCATCCCCGAATCCAAGGTTCAGATCACCCTAAAAAAAGGGCGCATCGCTGAGGTGGATCCGGGTGACAGTGCCGTTCTTCACCCAACAATCCTCGCCACCGTCGGCGACCGAGACCACCAACGGACGCCCATCTCCCTGAAAAAGGTGAGTCCTTGGCTTGAACCCGCCGTCATCGCCATGGAGGACCAACGGTTTCGTGAGCATTCAGGCGTTGACCCCTGGGGAATTGTCCGAGCCCTGTGGCACAACCTAAGAAACGACTCCACCCACGGGGGGTCCACGCTTACCCAGCAGCTGGCCAAAAACCTGTTTCTCAACCAGGATCGTACCCTTCACAGGAAGGTGAGAGAGGTGTTTTTTGCCGCCGCGCTCGAGCAGGAATTGGGCAAAGACGCACTGTTGGAGCTGTACTTTCAAGAGGTCTACTTGGGTCAATCCGGCGGGGTCCCCCTGTACGGCGTCGAAGCCGCTTCCCGAGCCTGGTTCGGAGTGTCCGCCGAAAACCTGACGCTCCCCGAAGCGGCCACCCTCGCGGGGGTTATCTCCGCCCCCAATCTCTACTCTCCGCTCCGTCGGCCCGAAAAAGCGGAGGAGCGCCGCGGTCTGGTGCTCGATCGCATGGAGTCCCTAGGTCGAATCACCCCCGCACAGGCGAAGGAAGCCCGGGCCGCCAAAGTGGCGATCGATGGTTCCCTTCCGGGCGCGATTCGTCGAGCCCCCTGGGCGGTCGACGAGGCGATCGATCAGGCGGAAAATGCTCTCGGAGAGGGCGCTCTCGCCTCCCGGGGCCTTCGACTCCACACCTCCATCCAACCGCTGCAACAGCGGGCGGCCGAGCGCGCCGTTGCCGAAGGACTCGCCGAAGTCGAGGATCAATACCCCAAAACCAAAGGGGCCGAGGCCGCACTGGTCGCGGTTCGGGTCGACGATGGGGCCATCGTCGCGATGGTGGGCGGCCGGAACTACGCCAAAAGTCCGTTCAATCGTGCCACCTCCGCGTGGCGCGAAATCGGTTCAACCGCCAAGCCGTTCATCGATTTAGCTGCATTCGACGCTGATCCGACTCTCACGCCGCTCAGTATACTGGATGACAGTCCCATTTCGCGAACGATCGACGGCAAACCGTGGACACCGGAAAACTACGACGGCGAGTACCGCGGAGAAGTCACCCTCCGTGAAGCATTGGAGGGAAGCCTCAATATTCCCGCAGTGCGCCTATCCGAGCAAGTCGGGCTCCCCGAGCTGCAGGCCACCTTTCAACAAGTCGGATTGTCCAAAGCGACCCGCTATCCCTCCGCGGCCCTGGGCGGATTTCCGGCCACCCCCCTAGAGCTTACAGGCGCCTACACCGTATTTCCTGGCGGGGGCACCCTTCGAAAACCGTGGTTGGTGTCTGGAATCATGGATGCCGACGGCAACCTCTTGGTCAGCTTCAAACCGGAGGAAAGTCGCGTCGTTTCCGGTCGCGCCGCCGCATTGACAACCAGCCTGCTCGAGGGCGTGATCACCGACGGCACCGCCACTCGCGCTCGTGAATACGGAATAAAAAACGCCATCGGTGGAAAAACCGGAACGACCAACGATTACCGCGATGCCTGGTTCGTTGGGTTCACCCCTGAGATCGTCGCAACCGCGTGGATCGGCCGGGATCGCGGCGAAGGCATCGGCCTTTCAGGAAGCCGGGCTGCGTTGCCCCTTTGGGCACGGTTCATGCGCGCTCAGGCTCCCTCGAAAGCACGTTTTCCTCGACCCAAGGGGCTCGCATCGACCAAAATCTGCCCCGAAAGCCTCGGGGTCGCGCGGCCTCAGTGTCCGTCTTCCTACCAGGAGTGGTTTCCGGAAAGTGCTGTCCCGACTAAACTGTGCGATCAACATGGGGGATTCGCTGTTGGCGTAAAGAATTTCTTCGAAGGTCTGTTTCGGCGGCGCGCCACCGAACCCGACGAAGCGCCACGACGCAAAGCGAAACCTGACTCCAAGGATCCTAAAAAACACAAGCAGTAAACATCGCTATTCTCCACACGCTTGATTCCCATCACACCGTAGGCGTAAAGTTTCGTGCCCGGAGGCCGCATGTCGTTCGATGTTTACGTTGGCTCATTCACCCGCTACATCAGCGGGGGTTGGGAGAACGTCGGGCAGCAGCTTGCTCGCGAAACTGGCGTGCCCTACCAGCTGATCCGCGCCGATGAAACCGAGGAAGCCCCACCACCCACGGAGGATGTGCGGGGCCAAGTCGAGTCGTGGCGCGATGCCATCAATCAAGGCCTTTCACGTCACCTCAAGCGTGCCCTCGCCTGGGATGAATCCGATGAAACTCCCTATTTTACCGATCGGCCAGGTTGGTCCGCCTACGCATCGTTGTTGTTGCACGCCGCCTACGACGACCACCCCGACATGAAAAAGCCCGCTTCCCTCCCCGAAGAGTGGGGAGATGACGAGGCCTACAAACTCTCGAGCGGCGAAGACACCACCACGCGTTATCCGGCGTTGCTCGTCGCCGATCTGTGGTTGCCCGGCGAGTTTGACTTCATGTTTGGCGTGCAAGACCTCGGTGAAAATCCAAGGAAGATCGCCTCTTGTGCAGCATTGCTGGAAGAGCTGCGCGAGTTGAACCAGCGCACCTTCAAGGCGACTCCGGAGCAGCTTGACGTCTGGCGCGAGGCCCTCCCCGCTGAAAGTGCGCCGCTCAACGACCAAGCACGCGTCGGTCTGGCGATTCTACTAAATCTCGCCGAAAAGGCCGTTCAACACCAGCTTCCTATGATGTTGGACTACTAAAGCCCCGTGGTACCCTGGGTCGGATGGGCGTTCGCGGCGCTCGCCCAGGAAGAGCCCTGTGTAGGCGCTTATTCATTGACGGAATGGCGGGCCAATCTGGATGCCGCCACCGAAGCACTGGCGCATGTCGACCACGAACGCGCCGACGCACTTCTTGAAGGCGTCCGCGCCGACGTTCGCTGCCTGGAAGCCCCCGTTCCTCCTGAACTTCTCCGACGACATGCGCGCCTCGCCGCCGTCGTCGGCTTTTTCCAACAGGATCCGGAGGTCGCCGCCAGTTGGGCGAGACTCGCCCAAGATGCTCCTTTGCCCCAGAGCATCCCCGTGCCCCCATCTTATTCCACCTTCATCAGTGAACTGGTGGCCGCCCCCGTCGCGCCCGAGATCGATGTCGGGTGGAATCCTCCGAAGGGGGGATTGATCCTCATCGACGGACAGTGGTACCCCGTGCCCACCGCCGGTTTTGATCGCCCACACCTGGTCCAGGCGATCGACAAAAAGAAGAGAGTTACACTCACCGAATGGCAGGACGGTCGTGCTTTTCCGGCCGCACTCCTGGGTCCGCCACGCGCCCAGGTGGCCCCCAAATGGTGGACCGGCCCCGCCACCGAACCTGACGCTTCGCCCAAGGTTTCCCCCGCCGCCGCTTCGTGCCCGTGGACCGGACAGCCGCGTCAAATCAAGCTGACCAAAGCGAAAGCATCGATCGAAGGTACGGTATTCCTGCTAAAAACCGACGCACAACGCCGGGCCTTTTCCGACACCCTTCGTACCTGCGGCGAATTACGCGCAATCAAGCGCTTTAAACGGTGGCGATACGCCATTAAGCGTGCTCCGTTTCGCGCGCCCGCCTACAAGCAGTCCCTCGTACGCGCCCTGGTCGGCCCAGAACCCAAACCCAAACGACAAAAAGCCCAGCGCTGACCGCTCGTTGACAAACGTCAAAAAATGTTTGGTCATCGCCAGCGTGCACGTTCCTTTCGCGATAACGGGCAAACTTGGAGAGCCAACATGAGCGCCCTTCCGGTTGAACCCGAGCGGATCGTGACCACCGACCTCCGCTGGAATCCCCCCGCCAAGTGGAATGTCTTACAGCGCTTCGCCCTCCGTTTTCTAAAAGACCCTCGGGACATGATTTTCGTCGATACCGGCGCCGAAATCGTGCTGAAGGTGCTCCCGTTGGCCGCGCTGCTGTTCATTCCCGGGGTATTTCGCTGGTGGATGGCCCCCATCTACCTCTTTTATACGCTCTCCCGTTTTATGGCTCGGTACGTTTTGATGCTCCATGCGACGCTTCATCGGCCGATTTTCAAAAAAGAGTACGATTGGATGAATTCGATCATCGCCTACGGCCTTGGTCCTTTCATGGGTCAAACGCCCACATCGTTCTTTTCGCACCACATCGGCATGCACCACATCGAGGACAATCAGCCTTCTGACCTCAGCTCCACGATGCCGTACCGAAGGGACTCTTTCACCCACTGGCTGCACTATTGGGCGCGTTTCTACCTCATGGGCACCGTGCACATGGTGCAGTATTTCTACCGCACGCGACGAAGTAAAATCGCGAAAAAGCTTGTCTTTGGCGAGCTGCTGTGGCTCGGCCTGGTCCTGGCCTGCGGGTGGGTCAACTGGCAGGCGACGGTGGTCGTGTTTGTCATTCCGCTGATGATGTTCCGCGTCCTGTGCATGATGGGCAATTGGGCGCAACACTCCTTTGTCGATGTCAACGACTCTAAAAACCCCTATCGAAGCGCGTCCACGCTGATGAACAACCGCAGCAACCACCTCTGCTACAACGATGGATACCACGTTGTGCACCATTTGAAGCCGAATCTGCACTGGTCGGAAATGCCCGGTGAGTGGGAGCGCACCCAAGAGGAGTACGGACGGCAAGATGCCGTTGTCTTCAGCAAATTGGCCAACAATCAGGCGGTTTGGTGGTGCCTGATGACCGGCAACTACGAGCGCTTGGCCGATCACATCGTTCTGATCGGCCCTCAAAAAAGCCGAAGCCGCGAAGAAGTGATCGCGTGGCTCAAGTCGCGCACGCAGCCTCAGAAAGGC
>SXGS01017071.1_pt1 | contig 23876 bp, 18 predicted proteins | sample 3174681 | NCBI WGS metagenome assembly SXGS01 (sample SAMN11356861, study PRJNA531348) | freshwater metagenome | isolation source: freshwater sample F1-80 | place: China: Fuxian Lake, Yuxi | collected 2017-12-25
CTGCCGGGCGTATTGAGGACTGACTGGCCGTCATAGGCGAGCTTGCCTGCATGATAGGTCCCAGCTACTCGTGCGGCGAAACGCCGTCCGTCATAGGGGCTCCACTTGAGGCCATCCTGAGCGCGGCTGGCGTCCCAGACATCGTCGCCCTCGGAGAGGATCGTGATGTCGGCATCGGCACCGGGGACGAGAGCCCCCTTGCGCGGATAGAGGCCGACGAAGCGGGCAGGGCGTTCAGCGAGATATTCGGCGCAGTAATGCGCAGCATCGACGCCGCGCTGTTTTGCGACGGTGTAGAAGGCAGGCAGCAGCGTCTCCATTCCGGGCACGCCCGCTCCGGCATCGAAGATGCTGTCGGTGAACTTGTTGTCGATCGGCCAGCTGGAATGATCGGAGCTGACAAAGGCAATCCGGCCCTCGATCAGTTCCTGCCAGAGCCGATCGATCTGGCCGGGGCGAATGGGTGGGTTGACCTTCATCCGCGCGCCGAGCTCTTCACCGTCGCGTTCGGGATCGAACCAGAGATAGTGGACGCAGAGTTCGCCGGTCGCCCTGAAGCCCTCTCGCGCATAATTGTCGACCAGTTTGAAGCCGCGCGGCGTGCTGATATGGACGATATGCGCATGTCCTCCGGCACTGGCGGCGAGCTCGAGGAAATGCACTGTTGATGCCAGTTCCGCGACTTCAGGCCGGCTCGGCGAATGCGCGGTGATGCCGTTTCGACCCTCGGCTCTTGCGCGCGCAACTCGGGAGCGCACGATTTCCTGATCTTCGTTGTGCAATCCAAGCGGCAGGTCGGTCGCGGAAAGCGCTTCCAACAGGTCGAGGGCGAGGGCCGCATCGATCCTCGGAAAACGGGTGGGGCTGCTCTCGAAAGCGGAGATCTTGAAGGCGACGACGCCACCATCGGCGAGCGATTGCACTTCGTTCAGGGATTGCCCGGGCATGACCGTGCCGTAGAGCGCGACATCGCAATGGGCAAAGCGTTCGACGGCTTCGACCTTGGCGTCCAGATGTTCCCTCGCGCTCAGCGGGGTCGGGTTGTCGTAGGGCATATCGACGATGGTCGTGACCCCGCCGGCAATGGCGGATCGGGTCGTCGGCTCGATCCCGGGGAGGCCGAGATAGCTGCCTGCATGGGTTTGGCCGTCGACGATCCCCGGCAGGACGAAAGCGTCTCCAGCGTCGTGCACGGTGGCGGCTGCAGGGGCTTCGCCTTCTCCGATTGCGTGGATGGTCGAGCCCGAGACCGCGACCCAGCCATTGGGAATGGTCATCTGAGGCGTGACGATCCGCCCACGAATGATGAGATCAATGCTCACAGTCCCCTCCTGCGGTAGCCGAGTTCAGCCTGCATGCAGGCAAGTGCGACACCGGCCTGAACCGGGTCGATGACGGGTAAGCCCAGTTCCGTCTGCAAAGCCTCCCGGTAAGTCCCGAGGCCGGCGCAGCCGAGGATGACTGCCTCGGCGCCGTCCTCATCGCGAAGCACGGAGGCAATCCGTGTGACGGGAATGACCGCGTTCTGGGCGATGAGTTCAGCAACGGTCATGTCGATCGACCGATCGCCCGCAAGCCTGCGATCGAGTTGAAGGTCCTCAAGGTAGCGCCTGTGGCGGTCAATCGAGGACGGGCCCATCGACACGATCCCGAAACGCTGTCCAAGCCCGAGCGCTGTCAGGTAGGCCGCTTCGGCGATGCCGACGACCGGGACATTCGTGGCGGCTCGTACGGCAGAAATGCCGGGATCCGAAAAGCATGCGATGACGATGGCGTCTGCCTTTGCCCCTTGCACAGCTTCGATCAGCATCGGCACGACTTCGGCGACATGGGCATCCGTTTCGATACCCACAGGCGCGCCCTCGAGCTCAGTACAGCGGATTTCGTGGCCATTGCCTTCGAACGGTTTCAGGCACGCCTCCATCGAGCGTGTGACCACCTTCGAGCTGTTCGGATTGATCACCAGGATCTGTGCCACGGTTCCTCCAGGGACGGCTCTCCCAAGCCGTCATGCTGTGATATGTATCGTAGTATACTACGAAATATCTCATGTCAAAGGCTGGCCGTCTTGCGAAGTCAGAAAAAGTGGAGGAAGACAGAAAGGGGCGCGAAGCCTTATGATCCACGAGCGGGTCCAACAGATCCCATCGAGCTTGGAGAGAAGCCGTCTTGCAGAGCCTCAGCGTCGAAAGTGATACCTCGCCGGCCCGGCAGAAGAAAATTTCCCTGACGGAGACCGCATATGTTTCTCTGCGTGCGCGGGTGCTTTCCGGCTCTTTGAGGCCCGGGGCCGAGTTTTCCGAGCTCGAGCTGGCAGACCAGCTTGCCATGAGCAAGACGCCGGTGCGGGAAGCGCTCGGTCGATTGGTGGCGGAAGGACTGATCGAAGCCTTTCCTAGGCGCGGCTACCGGGTCACACCCGTGACGGTAAAGGACATCAACGATCTCTTTGCGATCCGCGCGATGACCGAAGGCACGGCCGCCGCCATGGCCGCGCTCAATCTTACAGCTGCAGACCTCGATCGGCTCGAAGCGCTGGCGGAAGCCCGCTACGACCCGCAGCAAGGCGAGAGCGTCCAGTCCTTCGTCAAGGCCAACCGCGATTTCCACCTGGCGATTGCCGAGGGCGCGAACAATCCCCGGCTGTTGGCGCTGGTTGCCGCGCATCTCGACGAATGCACGCGTCTCTTCTACCTCGGCGCCGTTAGTCGCGACGTCAATCCGGAAACCAGCGCCGATCATCGACACATTGTCGATGTCTTGCGCCTGCGTGACCCCGACCTTGCCCGCGCGGCGATGGTCGAACACAGCGAGCACACACAGAAGGGTATTCTGAAGGCCTTGATTTCTAGCGACACCACGGCGCTGACTCTCTAGTGAGAGGCCGAGCCTGCTGCGCAATATGTCAGGGTTTACACAATTCTCTGCGCGATCAGGCCGCCGCAACCAAACATCCAGACGCAGGAAACTAACCCGGTTTTGCGTGTTTGCGCTATGGGCGGATCTCACAAGACCGTTAATCCATGCTCTGATCCCCCTGGAGTGCGCCCCGTCTTTTTTCGAAAACGGCGGAAATCATGATCGGCTCCGGGCTTGTTGGAAGGCCAGCGGGAACATCAGTCGCCGGTTGGAGAACAGGCATTTCGGACCGCGCTCGATCTTCAGCGGGCTACCGGCCTTTCAAATGGCTCGCCTACTGCGCTCGATTGTAGCTGGAGTGAAAAGGCATCGCCTAAAGTGCAGGCCGCTCGAAGCGTGCGAGATCGGGCTGCCACAGGTCTTGAACCTCCAGCATGTGACGGGCCTGACAATAAAGGGAGAAAATCGTGGTCAGTGATACGACCAGATCGGGACGATCAACAGATGCTCGGTCAAATGCCCTGACCAGAGCGTATTCAGCCGGTCCTCGCTTCACAAGCTCCCGGGCGAGCAACGCTGTTGGCCCGGCGAAAAGCGCTTGGCGCTGGAAGTCCTTCCTTTCGCCGGAAAGAGCCACATAACGCTCAAGGCGGGTCATGAAGTGAATGGGTGCGAATAATCGGTTGAGAAGCCACGTCATTCCCGATCGCAATTGCTCCTTGCTCATCTGAGCTGGAATGATGTTCGTGCTCACGAGCGATGCTGAGTGATCGGACCCTTCGGTCAGGCGCCCCTCTTTCAACATACGGGCATACAGCGGTGTTGTCTCGGGCGCGACGAGCACTCCTGGACTGATCAGAGGAAGAGGCATGCTCTGGATAAAGTCGAATTGCCGTTCAAAGATATCGACATCATCCTGATCGAAGCCGACGATGATGCCCCCATACACCATCATGCCATGTTGAACGATTGTCTCGACCTGAGCAATCATGTCGTGCCGCAGGTTCTGGCGCTTGCCTGCCTCGGCGAGGCTTTGTTCATTGGGTGTTTCGATGCCGACGAAGAGGGTTTCGAAACCGGAATTTCGCATCAGTGCGAGAATGTCGTGGTCGCGGCTGATATCGATGGATACCTGCGTAGCGAAAGCTAGGCGCTCGTCCGGTGGGCGCGTATTCCAGTCCAGAAGCCGTTCAAGTAGCGCCCTGGTGCGTCGTCGCATCACCGTCAGATTGTCATCAGCGAAGAAGACACCGCGAACACCGCGATCACGCAGGATATCGAGTTCAGCGGTAATCTGGTCCGGCTCCTTCCATCTCTGCTTGCGCCCGAGATACTGGATCACGTCACAGAATTCGCAGTCGAACGGACACCCGCGAGACGTCTGGACCTGTGCAGACCAGGTCCGCTCGAGCGGATAAAGGTCCCAGCGCGGCACAGGTGAATCGACAAGCGCAGGCTTACCTCCTTGATAAGTGGACTTGTATTTCCCCAAGGCGAGGTCTTCGAAGAGCTCGCCGGCAATCTCTTCGATCTCGCCGATGACGAGAATGTCGCAATGCTCTCTCAGGGCATCCGGGGACAAAGAGGCATAGGAGCCCCCGATCAGCACGATCTTGCCGCGGCGTCTGAACTCTGCCGCAAGCTCGATCATCCGGGCCTGTTGGGTCACTTTTCCCGTGATGCCGACGTATCGAGCCGGATGGGAGAAATCGACAGGATCTAGACGCTCCTCGCAGATCGTCACCTTCCAGTTGTCAGGGGCGAAGGCTGCGACTGTCGGGGTTGCCAGATCGGCAATCGCTGTCGCATTGACACCCGTCCATGCGCCGAGAACCTCCAGGCCAAAATAGCCCGGCGCGTTTTCTTCGGGATTGACGAGGTAGAGTTCGTGCATTGGCGATCCGGGAGTGCTTTTGAACAGTGGAGTTGACCGTTGGTGAATGAGGCCTACCCCACTGAGCGCTCATGGATGTTGAGCGGGGCATCGTGCTTAGTTGCAGCCGAGGCCTGCTATAAGTTAAGCCGCGATAGAGAAAGACAAGTTATCGGCCAAACGAGCCCTTAGTCACCTCCTTGACGGGAGGTCGCGCCAGAATCCCGCCAGCAACCAGTTCCAGCTCATCGTCAGAGAGCTCGTCGTTCGTACTTGCGTGATGCGCCAATGCGACGCTCAGCTCCTCGCTGGTGAACGAGAACCCTTCGCGCTCTCCAAGGGCAACGACGGCGTCCGCCCCCTCTTGCAAGGCATTTGTCGCCTGCGCCTCCAGGGCCTGGTCGCTCCGCACGTGTTCATAGAATTTTTCCAAAGCATCAATCGACATCATATGTCCTTTCTAGTTTTCAATTGTGAGCGGGATGTACGCTTGAGGGTCCATGTGATCTCAAGATGGTTTCGACCCTGTCAGCGATCGGGGCAAAGCGGCGGCGGGTCAGGTGGACCATGCGTGGCCGCGAGGTGTCGGTGTAGTAAAGGGCAAGCGACTGGGGACCGAAGAGCTCAACCTGCTTCCCGTAGCAGTGAAAATAGGCACCCACGGCGATGGCCGTGTGCCAATAGCTCGGATCGAGAAAGGCCTCAAAATACTCGATCAAAGGATCGGTTGGAGTGCCGCTCAAGGTCTCCGAGCCGGACAAGGTTTGCCAGCGCTCGCTGGAGGGGCCGGCCAGTACCCAGCCGACCAGTTCGCCCTGACGGCGCACCAGGCAACTGAGTTCTGGCTCCAGTCGCGGCCAAAGCCGCAATGGCCCTTGCATTTGCGCAGCATCGTCGAGAGCCAACAGATCCTTGACCCTTTGTTCGTCGGCGGCAGTCAGGGACAGCGGATCGAAACTGTAGACTGATTGCTTTGTCAGCTTCTCAGAGACCGGCGCCCAGCTGCCGACTGCCCCCACCATTGGGCCGGCTCTTCCGAGTACGAAAAGCCCGTCTTCGACTGGCGCGGTCCAGCCGGCCCGGACCAGCAGAGCACAAAGAGCTTCATGCCTTGGTCCGCGCTCCACAAATCGCACGGACATGGAGAGCGCGCCGCGTCCAGGCGCATCAGCCATCCAGGTTTCAAGAAGCCGCTGGCCAAGCCCCCTGCGGCGATGCGCCGTTGCCACAAAAAGCGACACCAGTTCGGCCTGTCCCTCATCGTCCACGAAGCCGAGTGCCAGGCCGACCGGTAGTCCCGCAACGACCGCGCCAATGGCAAACCAGTGGGGCGGAAGTTTCGCCATCAATGGACGCAGGCGCGGAAAGGTCAATTGAGAAAACAAGCTGGCATTGCCTTGAAGAGACAGGAGCCGAGCCTCGCCGCATGAGGCGGCCGGTAGGGAGGCTGCGTCAGCAAGCAGTGACGTTCCTCTGTGTGTCTTGTCCGTGATCATCAGCATGCACCTTTGGTCACCGGATACTTTCCGGCCCCTGATTGGCCGGCAATGTGAAGCGACAGGTTGCTGATGAAAAGTGATCTGCGACATATCTCTCCGTTGCGCCCAGATTTGGCCTCGCTGTTCGAAACCGATTGGTCGCACTTGCAATCGAGATCCGATAAGCCCTCAAATCACTGTTTTGGCTGAAGGGGTAAGCCACACCATGATGAAGATGCAGCGGGGAGACTTGGTCGATGAGCGCTGACAAGCTCTTTCGTCAGGAAGCGCTCCAGAAGCTTGCTTCTCCTGAACGGCTCGATGAAGCCGTACAAATCAATTCCAGAGGAACCTGGATTGCGGTCACGGCATTCGTAGCGCTTGCCTTACTCTTTGGGCTGTGGAGCGTGCTTGGACGAATTCCCTCGCGTGTCGAAGGACAAGGGATATTGCTCCTTTCGGGGGGAAACGTCATTGACACAGTCGCGCTAGCATCGGGCACTCTTGTCACGCAAGGTGTGGCGGCTGGCGCGGCTGTCACGCCGGACATGACGATCGCGCGGATCGAGCAACCTGACATCGCGCTTCGTTTGGCCGACATGAACCGTCGCCTTGAAACGCTGATTGCAAACCGGCAGCAAGCATTGCTGGATGAAGAACAGCTGCGTCAGGCAAGACTTTCCAATACGAAAGCACGACGTGTTGCCTATGAAGGAAGGTCGCGAGACGCCCGACAGCGCCTCGAGGCCTATCAGGCGCAACTGAAGCGGCAGGAAAATCTGGTCGCCACTGGTGCGCTTGCTGTTGCAACCTTGCAGCAAACGCGGGAACAGATAGAGCTTGCGTCCCAGGATCTGTCCAATGTCGAAGCCAGCCTTCTGGAGATGGAGGCCTCAGGCTTTGCCTCGGATGCCGAGAGCCGGCGTCTGATCAGCACGCTTGATCAGGAAGTCAGCAAGGTTGAGGCAGAGCGGGATCAACTCGCGCAGACGCTGAGTGAATTCGGCAAGGTTCGGGCGCTTCAGTCTGGAACGCTGGTCGAATGGAAGGTCCCGTCCGGCACCTTTGTCGTGTCCGGAGCACCGGTCGCAAGCATCGCAACGGGCGATGGCGGCTTGGAAATGCGCCTTTTCTTGCCACCGGCCAGTGGCAAACGGGTGCGGCCGGGCATGCGCGTCGACATCGAAATTTCCGGTCTGCCGCGCGAGCAATGGGGAACGCTGACCGGCCATGTCCGCTCCGTCTCCGATTTTCCGGCGACCCGGGAGGGAATGCGCGCCATCCTGCAGAACGACACGCTGGTCTCAAGTTTCTCGTCAGATGGGGCACCTTTCACCGCGGTGATAACGCTTGATACAGATCCTTCTGCGGTGAGCGGCTATCGCTGGGTTGGAGGACCAGGCCCGGCCCAGGTGCTCAGCCATGGTGCCATCGGCAAAGCCAAGGTCACGATCGAAGAGCGCGCTCCGATTGATTTCCTGGTCCCCATGCTTCGCAGACTCACGAGTGCGTAACATGGCACCACGACCTCATGCCAAGCGGCGCAAGCCGGTGCCGACTATTCTGCAGATCGAACAGACCGAATGTGGGGTCGCTTGTCTCGCCATGATCCTGGCGTCATATGGGATGCATATCGGCCTCGAGCGACTGCGTGAAATGGCCGGTGTCTCGCGTGATGGTACGAGAGCAAGCAACCTCTTGAAGGCTGCTCGCAGAGTGGGCCTGACAGCGAAGGGGTTTCGCAAAGAGCCTGAACAACTCCACGAAGTTCCATGGCCCGCCATCCTGCACTGGAACTTCAATCACTTCGTGGTTCTTGAAGGTCTCAACGCAAGTTTCGCCTATCTCAATGATCCCGCGACTGGTCGGCGCAAGATCCCTCTGGATGAGCTCCGCCAGGCATTTACCGGTGTCGTCATTGCGTGTGAACCAGGCGCCGACTTCGAACCCTCAGGAGCGCAGCCATCCGTTCTTTCCGCCCTAGCGCAACGGCTGGCAGGCACCCGGGCACTCTTGCCGCAGATCATCATCGCATCCGGTCTCCTGGTCGTGCCCGGGGTCGCTCTACCGGTGCTGTCCCGGGTCTTTGTCGATGACATATTGACCACCCGACAGACAGACTGGATCATCCCCTTCACTGTCCTGCTGGCGACCATCACGCTTGCGCAGGCGGCGCTCGTCCTGCTGCAACAGATGCTGTTGGCAAGGCTGGAGGTCCGCCTTGCCTTTCTTCCAGCGACGAAAATGCTCTGGCATATGCTGCGCCTTCCGATGAGCTTTTACGCTCAGCGTCATCCCGGCGAACTGGCAAATCGGCTGGACGCCAATGAAAAGCTGGCCAGTCTTCTGTCAGGACAGTTTGCAACAAGCATTTTCAACCTCTTGAGCATGATCGTCTACGCAGGCGTCATGCTGCTGCTTGACCCGGTGCTGGCTGTCGCCATCATTCTCCTGCAATGCATCTATTTCCTCACGCTCAGCGTATCCAACCGTCTTCAGTCCCGTAATGCCCAGCTGCAAGCGGCGCAGTCGGGAAAACTGATTGCGGCGACGGTCGGCGCGATCCGAGCTATCGAGACCATCAAGGCATCCGCAACGGAACGGGAGGCATTCCAGCGCTGGGCGGGGCATCAGGCCCGGCTTTTAAGCCTGCGCAGCAGCCAGGGCAGGGTGGAGGCCCTGATTGGGATCGTGCCTGGGCTTCTTTCTGCCTTGTCAGCCGCAGCAGTTTTGGGCTTGGGCGGGCTGCGTGTCATGGACGGCGCAATCTCGCTGGGAACCCTGATTGCCTTTCAGGCCCTGGCGGTCAGCTTCTACACCCCCATCGCAAGCCTCGTACAGCTTGCCGGTCAAATACAAATGGTTAAGGCCGACATTGATCGTGCCGATGACCTTATGAGGGCGCCTGCCGCGCACTTTGAGGCTGAGGATGCAACACCAGCCAGTTTCGAATTGCAGGCCGAAGACCTGGTCTTCGGCTACAGTCCTCTCGATCCTCCCTTCGTCAATGGGTTCTCGCTGACATTAAGACCGGGTGCGCGGGTGGCACTTGTTGGCGGGTCCGGAAGCGGCAAAAGCACGGTTGGTCGCCTCCTGGCAGGTCTGTTCACTCCGTGGTCAGGCACGATTTCCATCGGGGGGATTGGGCTGAACGAATTGGATCCAGCACGCCGGGCGGCGATATGTGGCTATGTCGACCAGGAGATCTTCCTGTTCGAAGGCACGGTCGAGGATAATCTCAGCCTTTGGGACCCGGGCGTCTCGGATCGGCGCCTTATCCGGGCACTTTCTGATGCCGCCGTTCTCGATGACGTCATCATGCGTAAGGGCCAGCTCCTGTCTCAGGTCAATGAAGGGGGTACCAACTTCTCGGGAGGGCAGCGCCAAAGACTGGAAATCGCCCGCGTTCTGGCCGCCGAGCCATCCATTGTCATCCTCGACGAAGCCACCTCAGCGCTCGATCCGGCAACGGAAAAGCGGATTGACGACAACCTGCGGGCACGCGGCTGCACGACCATTATTATCGCCCATCGGCTCAGCACGATCCGAGACTGTGACGAGATCATCGTCATGAAGGAAGGGCGGATCGTCGAACGCGGTGACCATGAAACCCTGATGGCGGCTGCAGGAGAATATGCGGCGCTGATTGCTGAGGGGGCGGGTCATGGCTGAACGTCAAGCGACCATTGCCGGTGGCGCCAACAGACCCCTGTTTCTTGATGAGACCGACCGCTTCTACAGGTTGATGCGTGGTTACGCCGATCTTTTTGCGATAAGCGGAGACGGTCTCAGACGGCATCTGTTCCGTATCGAGGTCGGTGAATATCTGTTTCCAGCCGTCTCTTTCGGCCAGCATCGTCTGTGCGCCATCGGTTCTCTTGGTTCGGAGTTTGCGGTCTGCGAGGCAGGCGCCCCAAAGCCACCGCCGGAGGCCGTCATGTCTTGGGTTCAGGCGATGATCGGGGTCCTGGGCCAGACGCCGCAGGGCTGGACTGATCGCATCCTGTTGACGGGAGAGTTCGATCTGCCTCAGGGCATGACAGTCTCTGCACCTCATCGGACACTCTGCTTCGGTCTCCCCTTGGACGGAAGCGTGACCTGGTGCGACCGAACCTGGCCAGTTGGCCTTGAACTGCCGATCACCTCGACGACCTCGGTGACCGCCATTTCCGATGCGACCCTGCAGGTGTCAACCGAGTGCCCCGACCACGCGATTTTGGCAGAAGGCCTCTGCTTCATCGGTGGCGAGGTCCTGTCGCAACTTGATCGAGAGGCGGCTCAACATGGCGCCAAGCTCGAAGATCGGCTGAACATCCGCCGTCAGGCCATGGACCGAAGCCTTGGCAAAAGTCTTTCGGATCTGCTGACCTTGAGGGAGCCGAAAACCGGTCAGATGTCATCTGCCCGACTTTCGGTTTTTGTTGCCGTCATGCAGACGAGCGGACTGGAGGTATCACAAGCTCTGCGACGGGATCTCGAGGCCCTGGGCGACAAGGGCTCTTACGAGCCGCTTTTACGATCTGCGGGCCTTTACTATCGCCAGGTGATGCTCGACCACGACTGGTGGCACCATGACGGCACTGCGATGCTCGCAACGCTGAAGGATGGATCGCCCGCAGGCCTGGTTCCGGGCAAAGGCGGCGGTTGGCTGCTGGTGACGCATGAAGGTATGCGTCGCCTGACCAAACCGCTTGCGCAAGAGGTTTCAACGGGGGCGCTGCAGATCTATCCGTCGCTTGAGGATCGCCCTATGGGTCTCCTCGAAACCATGCGGTTTGGCTTTTCCGGCACCCGCTACGATGTTGTTGCCACAATCACCGTGGCGCTGGTCGCCAGTTTGGTGGTCATGGTCCCGCCGATCGCAGCCACCATGCTTTTTCAGCATGTCGTGCCAGCTGGTGATCGGGCCAATCTGCTATTCATACTGGCGTCACTGGTCGCGCTCGCCTTTGGCCAGTCCGCCTTCGAACTGATGCGCAGCCTTTGCGTCGCACGGATAGAAACGCGTCTGGATTCGTCGATACAGGCTGCGCTTTTCCAGCGCCTTCTGAGGCTTCCAGTGAATTTCTTTCGGGCCTATTCCGCAGGTGATTTGACGGAACGGGTGCTGGGCATTCAAGAGGCACGCCAGATGATCACCGGCGCGACCATGTCCGGACTCTTCGGCGGGATGGGAGTGATCGCAAGTGCCGGGGTGCTGGTGTTCCTCGACTGGCGACTGGCATTGACGGGCATCGCCGTCCTTGCCGTCTTTCTTGTCGCATCGGCAATCCTCTCCTTCAGACAGCTTGCACAGGAAAGACGCCAAGCAGCGATCCGGGGCCAGAACCAAGGTTTCGTGCTTCAATTGCTGATCGGCATGACAAAGCTGCGCGCCGCCCATGCGGAGAAACTGGCCCTCGCCCAATGGGCCTGGAAAAACCTTGAACACCGAAAGGCTTTTGCCACGTCAAGATCGATCCAGTCCGTGCATGCAGCACTTCTGGCGCTGATGCCGTGGTTTTCCTTGCTGATGATCTATGTCACGCTTTTATGGCTGATGAAGTCTGATCAGCAGCAAGCGGCGCTGCTTGCTCTCTTGCCGTCAGGTGGAAGCACAGCTTCCACCGCGCTGCGCGAGCCTCTGACGGCCGCAGCCTTTATCGGTTTCACGACCGCCTTCGGGCAGATGACGACCGGATTGAAGGCGACAGTCGAGGCGTTTACCCATCTGGCAAGCGTGGCCCCCTTGGCAGAACGCACAGCCCCCGTGCTGAAAGCCGTGCCAGATGATGCCTCGACCAGTCGGGGGTCATCACCACAACTCACCGGCAATCTTGTGTTCCGCAATGTCAGTTTCCGCTACGGCATGGATAGCCCCCTCGTTCTGAAAAACCTCGATCTTGAGATACGGCCGGGCGACTTCATCGCGGTCACCGGGCCTTCTGGGAGCGGCAAATCCACCTTACTGCGCCTCATCCTGGGCTTCGAGACACCGGATACTGGCGAGATCTTTTATGATGGTATCCCGTCGCATGGGATCGAGCTTGCGTCGCTCCGGTCCCAGATCGGCATCGTGTTGCAGAATGGGGGATTAAGCGCGGGCTCTATCTACGACAACATCGTCGGATCCTCCGGTCTAGGCGTTGCCGATGCATGGGCTGCGGCCAGAATGGTGGGCCTGGCAGAAGAAATAGAGAGCATGCCGATGGGCATGCACACCGTCCTGAACGACGGCGCCATGACCATCTCGGGTGGGCAAAGGCAGAGGATCCTGATTGCCCGAGCGCTGGTCAGAAAACCGCGCATCCTTCTGTTCGATGAAGCAACCAGCGCCCTGGACAACCGGACCCAGGCGATCGTCACCCGTAGCCTGACCAGTCTCGAGGTTACGCGCATCGTCATCGCGCATCGTCTGAGCACCATCAAAGAGGCCGATCGGATCATCGTCCTCGATCGCGGCAGCCTCGTCGAAAGTGGCACTTACAACGACCTGATTAGCGCGGGCGGCACCTTCAGTGACCTCGCCCGCCGGCAATTGCTCTAGGAGATGGTATGCGCAAGGTTCTCTACATCCTTGGCCAATTAAACGATGAAGATGCCGAATGGCTCGCCCGAACGGGGCGCATCAGGACCTGTAAGGAGGGTGAGGTTCTGATCAACGAGGGTGTGGCGACCCAAGATCTCTACTTCGTCTTGGACGGAGAAGTGGGCGTACAGGTCAAAGGCGCCGGCGAGGTTGCCCGCCTGGGTCGCGGTGAGCTGGTGGGCGAAATGTCCTTTGTCGATACATCGCCGCCCTCCGCAACAATCCTGGCGCATGGTGGTGCAAGAGTGCTGGCGGTGGAGAAGGCCGCGATCGACGCGCGTCTGCGACGGGATAACGGATTTGCCGGCCGCTTTTACAAGGCCATCGCAATTTTTTTGGCCGATCGACTGCGCTCGACCATGGGCCGCATGCGCAGCACGGAAGGCTTGCACCGCGACCAAATCATGGACGATGAGCTCGATGAGAGCATTCTCGATCAGATTTCCCTCGCCGGCTCAAGGTTCGAACACATGCTGTCAATCCTGTCCAAGGTAAACTGAAGCCCATGGGGTGGGGCCACCGAAGCTGACCCACCGCAAAGACCGTCAGCGAAGTCTAAGCAATCCAGACGATGAGAGACAAAAGCAGAAGGATCACGCTCAGCATGGTCAATGGAGCGGGCAGACTGGACAGCCTCAAAGGGCTGTCGAGATCCTGGGTTGCCGAAAGCCTGCTGAGCGCTTGTGAACGAAAAAGTCGAGCGCCCTTGATCAGGGGCAAGTCGGCGTCTTTCTCTGAAGACATGACACAGTGAACTCCCAGACATCAAAGGGGCAGCTAAACCACTCTGCAGCAGGGCAGCAAGAGGATATTGGCGCCCCAGCTTTAGGCGGGCGCCTAAAAGCCTTGATCAGGGGCAGGGGGCGGCCGGTGCATACACCGCAGCTGCGTCAGTCTGCGCTCACCGAATGCGGTCTCACGGCATTGGCAATCATCTTTGCCTGGCACGGGCTCGATGTTTCACTCGAGAGATTGCGCAATGAGATCGGCTCGAGCCGACTGGGGCTCACGGCCCGCCAACTCCTCGAACTTGCCCGACGCTATGACTTCGAGACCAAGGCTTGTCGGCGTGAGAGCGATCAACTGGCGACGCTTCCCCTGCCGTTCATCGCCCACTACCGCTTCATACATTTCGTCGTGGTCGAGCATGTTACAGACCAGCATGTCACGATCAACGATCCTGCAAGCGGGCCACAGCGTCTGACGATTGAAGAATTTGCCAGGGACTTCACCGGTATCGCCCTGACATTCATCCCACGCTTTGCGCCGCGGCCTCCAGTCCATCCAGCAAGGCGGGAATTCTGGCTGCAACTGGGCGACAATCGGTTTGCGGCAACCATCATTCTCCTGCTTTGCCTGCTGCAAACATCAGCAGTCGCGTTCGGGCTCGTGAGCATGGCCAAGGCTCTGGACGGACATCAGAAACCAAGCGTTGCGCTTCTCGCGTGGATCCTGGCGGCCATCTTGCATCTATTGCTGCACTGGAGCACCGAGAGCTTTGCAGAGCGCCTTTCCACTCGGGCACGAGACCTCACATGGCAGCGTTTCAAGAGCATGCCGCCCCAATGGTTTTCTACAAAGACGGCAAACCAGCTCGCAGATATTCTCACCCTCGGTGAGCGCTGGTCTTTGTTGCTACCCAGTGCCGTTTCGCTTCTACGGTCGCTGCTCTTGATCCCGGTCCTTCTGGTGGCGCCGTTGATCCAGCTGCCCATCGGACTGGTCATCGCATCGTTGACGGCAACCGCCTCTTGTATTGTCCTTGCAGCATGCCTTCGTCGCGGCGAGACCCGGATGAGACGCATGCGTGAGGCGCAGCTTCTTGTCCTGCCCGATACGCATATCCTTGCAGATCTTGAGAGCCGACAGTTTGCAGGGCGCGACAGCGAGCTCACCTCTTATCTGGCAGCAGAGCACGCTCAGATGCATTCGCAAGCACAGGTCAACCTGGGCTGGCAGGCGAAACTCGATGTCTTGGTGTCTCTGCCGATTGTCCTCGCTCTGGCGATCATCATGACCGACGGGCTATTCACTCAGGAGTGGGGAACTGCCGCAGCACTTGGCACAGTTTGCGTCGTGATTGGCCTCTGCCTGCGAACGGCACGACGCAGTTTTCCCGCTATTTCAGAAGTGATGGGTTTGCTCTCGCGTTTGCACGACCTGCGCAACACAGACTGTGACTCCACAGGATTGCAGTCGCAGCCGGGATCGCCCGCAGGCCTCGCCATTCATCTTGACGATACGAACCTGTTTTTGACCAAGGGTGATCTGCTGCAGATTACTGGACCGTCTGGAAGCGGAAAGACACGACTGGCGCGCCAGATTGCAGGCCTAGAACCAATCCCGAATGGCGCCATTACCTTTGGTGGAATGGCGACCGAAACGCTCTGTCATCAGGGATCGCCGCGGGTGCTGCTTGTCGACGAGCAGGTTCTCACGATCTCCGGCAGCCTGGCGGAGAACCTTTGTCTCGGTGATAGCCGCTTCGACCGCCAGGCTTTGGACGCGGTGCTGGATCTGGTCGAGCTCAATCAGGAGCTTTGCCAGCGTGGAGGGCTGGATCTGGAGCTTTCTGCGGAAAGGCGGCTGTTGAGTGGCGGCCAGCTCCGTCGCCTGGCGCTTGCCCGCGCGCTGCTGCGCCAACCTTCGGTCATCGTTCTGGATGGAGCCCTCGATGCCCTGGATGCACCGCTTGCTGGACGTATCGTCGAGCGGCTGCGGGAACGACATATACTGGTTCTGATTGGTGAGCGTGGCACGCAATCACGCCGGCCCGACGCGACCATCGATCTGGGCCGTTGCTGATGGTCGATGTCGCGCGTTGTCTGGCAAACCTGGCTCAGGGCCTTCACAATAGGCAGGAAGCAGAGCTTCTGGTTGCAGCGCAAAAGTGGGGGCTTTCGCTTCGGCGCGTTCGGATGCAAGACAGGAACTGGAGAAGGCAGGATCTTGGTATCCTGATCGCCTGGCAGACAGCGACAGAGCAATTCGTCGTGATCGATGCCACTGGCTGCGGATCACCATCTCGTGTCAGCATCGATGGCAGCCGGCATCTGATGTCTGAGGCCGATTGCGGAGCCTTACATACGGACATGCTTGCTCTGGCAAAGCCGCAGGGGCGCTCGATCCGAGCGAGCCATGCTGTTCTCCCACTCCTCGTCATGGTGGCGGCGCAGTCCGTGATCCTCCTGGTGTTTTGGGGTCATCCGCCTGGAATGCGCGCGGCATTGATCTTGTCGCTGGCGGGCCTTGCATGGATTACGGCGCGCGTTGCCTATTCAATTGCCTTGTCGCGGGCGTCCATCTTGCTCGGATGGCGTCATCATGACGACCTTTGGGCCGAAATACTCGACAGAGGAGTGACGATCCTTCAGAGCCGCACGCCTCACGACTACGCCCGGGCGATGCGTTCATTGCTGAAGAACCGGGTCAAGACCTTGCGCGGAAGAATGGCCCTTCCGATGGGGCTTGCCAGTTTGTTGCCGGGTCTTGTGGCCTTGAGCATTTCGGTTCCGCAACTTGGTCTCTACTACGCTCTCGCCTGGGCACCCCTGCTCGCTTGCGCAATCGCTTCTCGGCGTTTGGTGGGACTGATCGAAATTGCGGAAGGGCAGAGTTCGGGCGAGATGGAACAGCGGCTGGATCTCGCGGCGCAAGGCAGCTTGGGTTTGCGGCCGTTGGGCGCGGAGAGTTTTGCCCTGACGCGTCTGGAGGCTGCTCTGAGACGTCAGAGAAGACTTGCCCGTCGAAGGAGGACGCTGCAGCAGGTTATCCTTGCGTGTGAAGCATTGTTTTTCGTGCTTGCAGGCGCGGTATCGATCATCTCGACACTGGACACGCCCCTCACCGCCTTGGTCACTGTGGCCAGCTTTATGGTTGCGCTGGGGCTCGTGGAAGTCGGTCGCGCAGCAGCCGCCATGACTGTGAGCGGGGGATCGTCACATGATAACGCGTCCAAGAGCCGGTTCACACGCGACGTGGCTGAGGAGCACGAAGCACTCGAATCCATCGAACTGATTGGGGTCACCTTCCAGTATCCTGGCGCGTCGCGCCCCCTGTTCAAGCCGCAAGATCTCAGCATCCGGCGGGGCGAGATTGTTGCCATCACAGGACCGTCCGGTGCAGGTAAATCGACCTTACTGAGGCTCGCCCTCGGCATCTTGCCGCCGACCACGGGTGAGGTGAGGATCAACGGGAAATGCGTTTGCGCACAAGAGCAGAAAATCTGGCGAAGACAGCTTGGTGTTGTTCTCCAGGATGAGCATATGGCCGTCGACACCCTCAAGTCCTTCCTGCAGGGGATGAGCGGCCTTTCACTTGAGACAGCGCTTCGAAGTTCCGACAGGCTTGGCCTCCTGAAGGAGATCGAGGCTTTGCCCATGGGCATTCAGACACTTGTTGCACAAGGGATGGTCCCGGCGGGTTTGCGGGAGCGCTTGCTGATTGCAAGGGTTCTCTTGCGGCAGCCATCACTGCTGATCCTGGACGAAGCGACAACTGGTCTCGACGAAGAGTTCCAGACCAGACTTCTCCAAGAGCTGCGCACAGCTGGGATCGGCGTCCTGATCGCAACACACCGTAAAAGCGTGGTGGCAATCGCTGATAGATGCGTGATGGTGACCCCTGTTTGAACAACACAGGTCTCAAGGCCGTAACACTTTACAGGGTCAGCAAGCCTTGTTGCTCCGCATGGCGCTTTACGACAACAGCTACTTAAAGAGGCGATGCCGTTCTACCGACCAGCTGGCGCGTGGGGATTGGTCGAGGCTCTAAGGGTTAGGTCGCCCAACAGGGAATAGCCGGGCGACCCTAAGGCAGGTCCTTATTTCGGCTTCCTCTCCGGATATGGAGGGCCGTAGAGAACAAAGGAGCTGAAAGAAATGCCGCCCGATGCAAGGTCCAGCAGTTCATCAGGCAATTCATCCAGCTTGAATGGGGCCCGCAAGACGATAGTCGCTTCGCCCGGCTTTTCCTCGATCACGTTGATCTTCAGGTTCTTGAGTGGGTTTTCCCGCTCCAGCACTTCGGCCAACGCCGCATGGGGGTCCTGTTTGAGACGTTCACGGAAGGCAGTGTCGTTGTTCGCCTTTTCAACCACGGCCTTTTCAATGTGAAGTCGCAGGTCGGACATCACATCAGTTTGCGCATTTAACATATTATCACCAGCATCTCTGTAGAAATCTGAATATTCAGACTTTCCAAGTATCGATTCTTCAATGACAAGGTCAATAATCGAGATGGCGTTGGATACCGTCCAAAGCTGGGCAGAAATAACTTAGGGTTTTGAAGGCGGTCGCACCACACTGTAGATAATTGCCACGCTGATATCGCAGGGGTTTTGCTTTGGAACGACTGACGGACTCTATACATTTCATTAAAATTGAGAGCATACGTGAAGAAAAATGTCTGGAAGACTGTGCCGGTCTCACCTGGAAAAGCTATCGGCCGTTTCTTGAAGCAGCGCAGTGCGACAATCGCCTGGCTCTGGCCGCATGCGCGGGAAGCGTCCCCGTGGGATTGTGGTTGTCTGCCAGAACTCCTTCTGAAGAGACACCGAAAACCCACACCCTTCTATCGCTGTTTGTCGCCCCGGAATGGCGACGTCGCGGCTTGGCGACTGACCTCATGCAGGCGGCTGAGGGCGAGCTTTCAGCTCTTGGAATCTCATCCGTGACCACCGGCTATTCGTCGATATTGCCTGGCGCCGACGCGATGTCCTGCTTGTTGCGCAAACAATCATGGGCTGAACCTGTAGCAGACCGCATTCGCATCTGCGGCCGTGTCGGTGATACGTTTGCCACCTCAAGGGCCTGGGATTTGCTGCTCAAGCGGCTGCAGCGCCAAGGTGTCCGCTATCTGAGTTGGGAAGAAGCCGGTGACGGCGTTCTCGAGCAAGCTGCGGCGATGGTCGATGCAGGTGAGGCACCCGCGTGGTCTGACCCGCGCCCATGGAAGGACGCCCTTTCCGCAGAGTTTTCACTGGCTATCTTCGATGGGGCAGGGGGACTAGCCGGTTGGGTCATATGTGAGCGCCAGGAGAAATTGGACCGCTGGTATTTTCCCATTGGCTGGGTAACGCCGCCCGAACAGGATCGCGGGACCTTGGTTGGCGCATATCTTGAAGGCTCGAGGCGCATTCAGACGGGCAATGGCGCGTCGGCACTTGCGGTCCTTGAAGCCTCACCCAGACAAGGCCGCGCATGGAGATTGTTCGAGAAGCACTTCTCAAACTTCGCACTTTGGTCCGATCGCCTGCTGATCTCACAGAAAGATCTCGGCATCGAACCGGCACTGCTGTTTGAATAGCTGCGAGAGCCACCGCGTCGGCCCTGTTTCGAAGGCGATAACCGACCAGCCCGCGCATTTGCAATCCAGGCGACGACCATACCCAGCGGAGTATGCTGAAGGTGCTGACTTCTAGCGATACCATGGCGTTGACATTCTGATAGGCCGCCTCAGTGATTGGCTGAGGTTGCCTTTATCCAGCTGAACGGCGTTCGCCGACTTACCAGCCGCGAATGCCTGTGCCCCAATGCTTCACGGTCTATGCTCGGACTGAATTGCAGTTCCACCTCGCCTCAGCGGCTGGCGACCAGCACGCCCGCCCCGACCATCAGGGCTCCAGCTCCGCGATTGAGCGCGCCGATCTTTTTCGGATCAGACAGGGCCGTCTTTGCTTTGTAGCCGAGGAGCACATGCCCTCCGACCACGATCACCTCTATCAGGGCAATGATAAGCAGCAGTTCCACGGTATCGGATACGGTGAGGGGACGGATTCCGAGCACTCCCGGCAGTAGCGCCAAATAGAAGATCGGCATCTTGGGGTTGGAGATGTTGAGGAGGAAGCCCGTGAGGAACAGGCGGATGAGGCCACCCCGCATCATGCGAGGTTTGATCTCTGGCTTCGAGCGCCACATCATGATGCCCGTGTAAATCAGGTAGATAGCGCCGACATATTGGATGAAGCGCAGATTTTCGTTCATGTATTGGGCAATGGCGTTGAAGCCGATGGCCGCAAGGATGACGAAGAGGAAGATGCTGCAAACGACGCCGACACCATAGGCGACACCATGGGCAGGCCCACTGGACACGGTTTTCGACAAGATCGTCAGATTGTCAGGACCGGGGCTCGCTGCAAACACGAAGAAGGCCAGGCTAAACGTCAGGACTGTTTGTAGATCCATCATGCGCTCCTTTTCTCCGTTAACTCATCGAATTTGAAATATCCGCCTTTGAAGTAATCGGTGCCGAGCTTCTTATAACGCTCGGCAGGGGCAGTATAACCGAACTCGAGGAAGAGCATTAGTGCATTCCGCACCTGGGGCGCCCCGGTCTATTTCATCTGCGTGGGTTTCAGCATCAACCTGACAACAACGCCCAATGTCGCGATGATCGTCGTCTTCCTGCTTTGGACCTCCGCGATCAAGATCGGGTCGGTCGCCGTCACGACAGGTTTCCTGCGCCAGCCAAGCTGGTCCAGTTTCGGCTTTGGCATCGCCATGAATACCCGGGGCGGACCGGGGCTGGTCCTTGCGGCCGCATCCTATTCCGCCGGCCTTGTCAGCATCACGGGTTTCATGGCGCTGACGCTGACCTCGATTCTCACCGCTGTGATGACGGATCTGTATCTCCGGTCAGAGCTTCGGAACGGTCGAGTGCCACTGCCCAACCAAGGGAACCAACTTTGACTACTAGGGCAGCAAAACCGCGATCGTCCGCCTCCGTCTGGATCAATCGACCCAGGGCAGAGTGCCCCGCGGCAGACGCTGGGCGGCGGCCGTGGCGATGGCGGCGAGTATCAGGACCAGAAGCGTCGACAGGACCGCGACCGCGGCTGCTGCGGTCGAGTTGCCTTCGTATTGCAGGGCAAAGATCATGACCCCGATCGTCTCGTTGCCGGACGACCACAAGAGGGCCGAGAGCGTCAGTTCGTTCAGCGCCGTCATCACCACCAGGATCGCGCCGGCGGCGGCTGCGGGCAATATGCCTGGCAGGAAGATCGCCAGGATGCGGCGCAACAGCCCGGCGCCAGTCACGCGGGCGGCTTCGTCGAGTGAGGGATCGGCTGACTGTGCGGCGGCAGCAACCGGCCGCAGGACAAGGGGCAGGAAACGGGCCAGGTATGCGATGACGAGGATCATCATCGTTCCGTAGATCGAGATCCCGACAAGCGGCAGAGGCTTCAGGAAGGCGAGGATCATGCCAAGGGCGACGACTGTTCCGGGAACAACCCAGGGGGCTTCGATGATGATGTCCAGCAGTCGCAAGACCGGGTTCTGCCGGCGTCTGGAGACAAAGGCCAGCGGTACGGCGACGAGCATCGAGATGGCAGCCGTGATCAACGCAAGCATAAGCGAATTGGCAAAGGCGCGTCTTACAGTCTGATTGTCGAGGACGGCGTGGAACTGATCGAGGCTGATCGTATCTGGCCCGAATGCTACGCCTATGGCCGGCAAGAGTGCGGTCATCGTGAGGGCTGCAAGGGGCACCAGGGACAGGATCAGTACAAGGATCCAGATCAGGATCTCGATCACGGGTGCGCTGCGTCGCGCGACGAAGGGGGCGCCCGCCGGTAGTGGCACGGCGAGACGGGTCGCAACGACATTGCGCATGACGATCGCGATCGCTGCCATCGCGGCGAGAACGAGGGCCAGCGTCGCCACCTGTCCGGCCGCTGCCGGACCAAAGCCGTTGAGGCGCTGGTAGATCAGCGTCGTCAGGACAGAAATGCGGCCGGGAATGCCGAGCAGTGCCGGCACGCCGAAATTGCCGATCGCGGCGGTGAAGGCGATCAGGCTGCCGGCGAGAACCGAGGGCATGACGATCGGCAGCACGATGCCGGTTCCGATCCGCTCGGGCGGGATGCCGAGAATGCGCGCAGCTTCGATCAGGTCGGATGGCAGCGCCCGCAATGCGGCGCGCACGGCAATGAAGACGAGCGGCATGTGCTCGATGCCCATGACCAGTGCTATTCCGCCCACTGAATAGAGTGGATTGGTAGAACCCGGCGCTGCGGCAAGGCCGAGTGGCTTCAGGATCGGTGATTGTGCGCCGAAGAGTTCGATCCAGGCGAGCGCCATGGTTTGCGACGGCACGATCAGCGGCATCAGGATGAGGAAGGTCAGCGCTGCGCGTGTCCTCAGCTTGAGCAGGCTGACGGCAAAGGCGAGCGCCACGCCGATGAGCGTCGAGACGACCACAGACAGAAGGGCCGTCTGCAGCGTGCCGGAAAGCGCCCTGAGCGTCGAGCGGCTGGACAAGGTGGCAAGCATCAGCCCGAGCGGTGTGCCATCTTCGCCGGGCTGAAAGGCGCTGGCAAACAGCCGGGCGAGCGGCCAGAGCGTCGTGGCGGCGACATAGAGAACGAGAAGGGAGACGAGCACATGCTCGCCTCCCCAAGCCGGCATAGCCTTACGGGTTTTGGCCCAGGCGGTGTTGCGCATTGCGGGATCAGCCGCCGAAGAGCTCGGCGAACTTTTCCTTGTTCTCGGTGTCGGCCTTCAGCATGGCATCGCTATCGGCAGGCAGGATCTTCAGCGTCGAGAGGGCCGGATAGCCTTCCGGCTGCGTGACGCCGGGCAGGATCGGGAAGTAACCCTGGGCGGTTGCCTGTTCCTGCGCGGCCTTGGACAGCTGCCAGGAGACGAAGGTCTTGGCAGCGTCCACTGCATCCGAGCCCTTCAGCACGGCAACCGGCTGGGTGATCGAGCTCACGCCTTCGGTCGGGAAGACGAAGTCGACGGGTGAGCCCTTCTTCTTAGCGTTCAGCGCCATGTATTCGATGATGATGCCATAGGCCTTCTCGCCGCGCGCAACGGCCTCGATGACCGTGCCATTGCCCTGACCGGCAACGGCGCCGGCCTCTGCCAGCTTCTCATAGTAGGCCCAGCCGAATTCCGGCTGCTGGGCCATGGTGCCGACATGGATGACGGCGGCGCCCGAATAGAGCGGGCTTGGCATGATCAGGCTTTTTGCCGCATCGGCTTCGAGCAGATCGTTCCAGCTTGTCGGCGCCGTCTTCACGAGGTCGGTGTTGTAGACGATGCCCGTGGTAATCACCTTGGTGCCGAAGAAAGTCTTGTCGGCATCGATGAAGGCCGGATCGATGCCCTCGACCGCAGCGTCGGTGAAGGCGAGCAGGCGGTCGTCGTTCTTCAGCTGGGTCATCGCGACAGTGTCGGCGATCAGGATGACGTCGGCCGGGCTATTGCCGGCGGCATATTCGGCCTGCAGCTTGGCCATGACTTCGGTGGTGCCGGAGCGGAAGAGCTCGACCTTGATTTCCGGGTGGTCGGCGTTGAAGGCCTCGATGACCTGGGTCATCTGATCCTGCGGCTGTGACGTGTAGACGGTGATCGTGTCCTGGGCCTGTGCGGTGAAGGCGAGACCGGCAAGGATCGTGGAGGTGAGGAGCGTGCGGATGAACATGGAAACCTCATTGAATGGGCGGACGAGGCCCGGAAATGTCGAATGCCTGCCCTGGAGCCGGCAAGAGTTGTCGCCTAGCGGAGTGAGATGACGGCAGGACGACAGGTCGATGATCTTCCCGTGACATTGCCACTGCTCGGGGCGCTCCCGCCTTCGCCGATTACCCAGCCATCGGTGATGACAAGTTCGATCGGCGTGCCCGGCGCGATCCGCTCGTCGAGGGGCAGGCTGACGACGTCGCCGTCGATCTCGGTCGGCAGGCAATGGCTGAGAAGGCCGCCGTTCTGAAAGACCTGGCCGACCAGCTCGGTCTTCAGGTGCCCGCCCTCGTTGACGCGCTTGAGATCCGAGGCATGAAAGCAGAGCCAGCCATAGCCGACGGGTGCATTTCCCGGCATGTCGAGAAGTTGCTGGCCAAGCATCACCCGGGTCCGGCCGCCTTCCGATTTGATCACCCTGACCGGCAGTGTCCGGCCGCGCCCGATGAAGCGGGCGACCATCGGCGAGGCCGGCTTCCGGTAGAGCTCCTCCGGCGTTGCCAACTGCTCCAGCCGACCCTGGTCCATGACGGCCACATGGGTCGCGACTGCCATGGCCTCGTCCTGGTCGTGGGTGACGAAAACGAAGGTGGAGCCGGTCAGGCTGTGGATGCGACGGAATTCGGCAAGCA
>SXGS01630643.1_pt1 | contig 23837 bp, 18 predicted proteins | sample 3174681 | NCBI WGS metagenome assembly SXGS01 (sample SAMN11356861, study PRJNA531348) | freshwater metagenome | isolation source: freshwater sample F1-80 | place: China: Fuxian Lake, Yuxi | collected 2017-12-25
AAGTCGTTCAAGGAGAGCACTGGCCCGATCACGGACCTGCTCCTGTGAGGGAACGACCTGCGGTCGGCGGTTCCGGGATGAGTTCTTTGCGGGCGGAGGAGTTGAGATTTGTGGGAAGTGTGGTTCCGTCACGCTTGTGGATGCAAACGGGACGGAATGGCACTTCACGACAAGTAGCTTATCTTTGCCTCGTGCCTCATCCAGAGCGTGATGCATCCAAGCGCTTGCCCCGCAATCACAAGGAAACTGCACGATCGCGACCAGCAGGAAGGTCCGATCGCGGCTCAGGTGTTTTTGTGGATTCTCTAGGAGCGATAGCGGTAAAAGACTTGACGCTGCCTTGTCGTCAGGGTAGGCTACAAAACGCACTCAGGTCGCGAAAAGGTATTGCAGTACCTCTTCACGACCTGATGCGTTTCGACATCACTTGCGATGCCGTGAGTGCTTGCGCACCCCGAACTCTAGAATTTTAGGGTAGCAGGTCTTCCCGCGCAGAGCAAGCCTCCCATTCACGCTGGAGGTTCCGCCATGCGCGGTACGACCGGTCATCCTTGTTTGCCGTCTGGAATCTGGCGTTCGCTGTTGAACTCCCGCTCCGTCGAAAACGCACTTCGGTCTGCTCCACCTGTCCGCCAAGCAATCCCCGTCGCGCGGGTGTGACCCGGGTACTTGTCTAACCCACGCACAACTGACGACCTCCCGCGATGCGCCCACCACATCGCGGCCGCATTGAAGTTCTGGCGCGATCGCGGTCCGTTCGCAACGGATCGACCGCTTCCACGGCCTCACAGCCGTGGCCTCATTCCGGGTGAGACCGACAGTTCATCCCGTGGGCTTGCTGCCCACGGGCATTTTTCCACGGAGCCAACAATGTCGAAAGCGAAGCAATCAGCCCCCGCTCGTTTGCCGAACGAAGTCCGCGACATCATGCTTCGGTACTTCTACGCGCGCAACCAGAACGCAACCAGCATGATGGGCAAGAACGGCTCGGCGGTGAAGATCAGCACCGTCAAGAAGGAACTCAAGGAGCAGCACGGCCTGACCCAACAGGAGGTTCAGAGCAACCTCTCGTACCTGCTCAGCCAGGGGTGGGCCGAAGAGAAGGAAGTGCAGAAGCAAATCCGGGCGGCCGGCGGAACGCTGATCCCGTCGACGACCAAGTTCTACCAAATCACGGCGGCCGGAATCGACAAGATCGAAGGCCCGGGAGAATTCACGATGCCGAGGTTCCAGGGAATCAAGATCGAGGCCACCGGGCAGAACATCATCGCGCTCGGTGACGGGAACCAGATCAACGCGCGGTTCAGCGACCTGGGCAACGCTTTGGTCGAACTCCGCGAAGCGATCACGAAGTCCGACGCACCGGAGGTCGAGAAGGTGACGCTCGTGGCGAACATCGACACGATCCAGTCGCAACTCGCAACGCCCAAGCCGAGCAAAGGTATCCTTCAGGCGGCGTGGGACACCATCCGGGCGGCTACGACACTCAACGGTTGCACGTCGCTGGTGGGAAAGGTCGGCCGGTTGATCGCTGACACCTTCGCGTAACGGGCGACCCAGCAGTCAGCGACTTCCCGCGTGGGGCCGTTCGCCACGCGGGAGAATCTGCATCTACGCAGATGGCAACTGGAAGCTGCGCGCGTTACATTCCTCTTCCAATTGTTGCAATTGCAATGCTCAACAGCAGTAACGATCATACGCTACGGCTCGCCCGAACATGATTACTCCAAACTTTACCCACTGGTTTGCCACACTTACCGGCCACGTTGCCGCTCGTGACTGGCAAAGCGAACTGGCAGCCACGACAGTGTGTCGCGACCGGTTGATCCGGATCCCGACCGGATTGGGCAAGACCGAAGGCGTTCTCGCCGCGTGGTCATTTCACCAACTTCATCACCCAGATCAGTGGCCCCGGCGGCTGGTCTGGTGTCTGCCGATGCGCGTGCTGGTGGAGCAGACCGAGCAAGTCGCACGTCAGTTGGCGGAGCGAATCCCCGAAGCACACCGACCGACCGTTCACGTCGCGATGGGCGGCGAGGACGCCGGCGAGTGGTTTCACCACCCGGAACGGTCGGCGGTCATTATCGGCACCCAGGACATGCTGCTCTCGCGGGCGCTGAACCGGGGCTACGCGAGCGCCCGCGCCCGCTGGCCGGCCGAGTTCGGTCTGCTCAACCACGACGCCCTGTGGGTCATGGACGAGGTGCAATTGATGGACGTCGGGCTGGCTACGTCCGCGCAACTCCAGGCGTTCCGCGGCGAGGATCGCGCGAAGCACCTGCGCCCGTGCCACACGTGGTGGATGAGCGCCACGCTGCAACCCAATTGGCTCCATAGCGTTGATACGGCTTCGCATCACGCGAACTGGATTCAGAGCCCTTGCCAGGTTGCCTCCGCCCAGCGGACCGGTGGCCTGTGGGACATCCAGAAGTCGCTGACAACCGAGGCGATCGGCCATGAAGACCATGAGGGGTTCGCGGAGCGAATCCTTGCAGCACACGCCGACTTACCGGCTGGAGAATTTGGCCGAATCACACTCGTTGTGTGCAACACGGTGGATCGAGCCTGCCGAACCTTTGATGCTCTTCGCGATGCCGGTCGAACGGAGGACCTGGAACTGGTGCATAGTCGGTTCCGTCCTGCCGAACGCGAGGGATGGCGCGAGCGCTTTCTGTCCCGTTCTGCTTGCACGCCCGGCGTGGACCGAATGATCGTGGCGACCCAGGTCGTCGAAGCCGGCGTTGATATTTCGGCCGAGTGTCTGATTACCGAACTGGCGCCGTGGCCCAGTTTGGTGCAGCGCTTCGGGCGTTGCGCGCGATACGGCGGTGGCGGGAAGGTGTTGGTGGTGGACCGCGGGCGCGAAGAAGCCAGTGCTGCCCCCTATGAACCTGAGGGACTCGAAAGTGCGTGGGAGGCACTCCAGCAACTCACGGAACGCGGGGTCGGGATCGCTGCGCTGGAAGCGCACGAAGAATCGCTCGGCCCGGAAGCACGCAACCGACTCTATCCGTTCGAGCCCAAGCATCTCCTCCTGCGGCGCGAGTTCGACGAACTGTTCGACACGACCCCCGACCTGACCGGAGCGGACCTGGACATCGGCCGGTTCATCCGATCCGACGAGAACGAGCGCGATCTGCAAGTCTTCTGGATCGAGATCGCGAAGGCCAAAAAAGGCGAGAGGCCGAAGCCGCCGCCGGAGGATTACAAGCCGCAGAGGAGGGAGCTTTGCGCGGTTCCGTTCCTGAAGGCGCGCGAGTGGCTCTGCGAGAAAGGAAAATCCAAACTCAAAACCACCAAGAGGGCATGGGTTTGGGACTGGCTCGACGGCGAATGGAAGCCCGCCACCCGCGAAACACTGTTGCCCGGTCGCGTCGTCTGTGTCGCGTTCGATTCCGGCGGCTATTCGAGCGAGCGTGGATTCTCCCCGGAGTCGTCCGCCGCCGTCACACCGGTACCGAGAGAAGAACGCGAAGACCGAACGGCCGACAACGACGACGACCAAGAGGAACGAGAACGGCGGAGCTTTACCGACTGGAAGACGGTCGCCTGCCACACCGCGGAAGTGACGGAGGCCGTCAAGGGGCTTGCGGCAGACTTGAAATTACCTGAAGAGATTGCCGACGCCCTGGAACTGGCCGCACTGTTCCACGACTGGGGCAAGTCGCACCCGGCGTTCCAGAACATGCTGTTCCGCGAGCGGGAAGGCGCGGAGTCGTTGCGGAAATGGGCGATGGCGAAGTCCAGGAGGATCGATCCGCCCATCCGGGCGCGGTACTTTGCCGGCGTGAACGGGGCAGACGAGCGTCGCGGGTTCCGGCACGAACTCGCCAGCGCGTTGGGGTTGTTCGCGCTCCTGCGAACCTATGCGCCGCTGCACGCGGCGCTACTCGGCCCGTGGTCGGAAGTGCTAACCAAGTTGGACAAGCCGCCCGAACCCGGCGAACCCGTCCCGGCCTCCCCGTTGATTCAACGGCTCCTGGCTTGCTCGCCGGAAGCCTTCGACTTGCTGGTGTATCTGGTCGCCAGCCACCACGGCAAAGTTCGCGGGGCCCTGCACGCGGCCCCGAAGGATCAGGAGTATCGCGTCAAGCCCGGCGATAACAATGGACTGCCGATTCGCGGCATCCGTGAAGGGGATCGTTTGCCTTCGGTCGTGCTGATTCCGGGCGAATTAGCTCTCCCGGAAATCACCCTCACGCTGTCGCCGGCGACCGTCGGGCTTTCTTGTCGAACTGGTATCAGTTGGCGGGAACGGTGCCTGGGCGTGATCGAGCGCTACGGGCCGGCGGCACTGGCGTTTCTGGAAGCGATCCTGCGTGCGGCCGACGTTCGGGCGTCGCGGCTGACGACCAACGATCCGGCTCTTGCGAAGGAGGGCACGCCATGAACGTTCACGTCCTCAAAGGCTGTGCGCCGGCCCCGCTCGCGAACTACTTGAAAGCGCTGGGCGTTCTCCGGCTCGTCGCCGAGCAGTCCGACAAGCAGGCTCGCGGCTGGTGGGACGGCGAGTACTTCTGCCTGCTCACCAGGCTGTCGAAGGGCGAACTGGAAGCGTTCTTTCTGACCCAGTACGAGCCGACGCCGCTGCTCTCGCCGTGGAACAAGGGGTGCGGCTTCTTCAAGGCGAACGACCCGGGGTTGTGTCCGCTGGAGAAATCGGCCGCGCCTCGCCTCCAGCGATTTCGGGATGGCGTTATTGCGGCTCGTCAACTGCTCAACGAAATCGGCCAGGCCGACGCCGCCATCCGCGCGATCAAGGCCCGCACCAAAACAACGGTGAAGGGATTCCAGTCCGAACAGCAGCGGCAACTGCTCGAAAAGTACGAGGCCTATCAGAGCACGCTGCAACAGTTGGAAGAGCAGCTCAAGAAGTCCGATCTCGCCACCGAGAAACGGGCCGAGATCACGGGCGACATGACAACGATCAGGTCGCTCACACAGAAAGCCGCCAAGCCTCCCACGAAGACGGAAGCCGAGTCGCTCAAGGTCAGCACGGGTTACAAGCGGCTGCTGGCCGCTGCCGACCGGCGGTTCAAGGCGCTCAAGGCAGCGCTGATCCCCGACTGTCGGCGGCTGTGGCGCGGCCCCCACGCCGAGTGGATGTCAGCCGCAGTGGTGCTCGATGGGAACGGCGAACCCATCTGGCCGTCACTCCTCGGGACGGGCGGGAACGATGGCAACCTCGACTTCACCAACAACTTCATGCAGCAACTCGGCGCCCTGTTCGAGTTGAGTTCCGAGCAGGCCGGCCCAGCCGCCGCTGCGCGCGAGCTTCTTGGGAATGCACTTTGGACAGAGCCGGCGAACAAACTTGCCGGCGCGGCGGTTGGGCAGTATCAACCGGGCTCTGCCGGTGGGGCCAACAGTTCGACGGGGTTCGCGAGCGGCAATCTCGTCAACCCGTGGGACTTCGTCCTCATGATGGAAGGCTCTCTCCTGTTCACGTCTCGTGCGACGCGCCGCCTGGACCCCAACGCGCTCAGTCGCGCCAGCGCCCCGTTCGCCGTCCGGCCACACGCCGCCGGCTTCGCGACACCAGGTTCCGAGAAAGCCCAGCGCGGCGAACAGTGGATGCCGCTCTGGTGCCAGCCGGCAACGCTCCAAGACGTGACGACGATGTACGGTGAGGCACGCGTTCAACTCGACCGTCAGACTGCCAACCGTCCGGTCGATATGGCCCGGGCGATCAGCCGGCTCGGCGTGGCGCGCGGGATCGACTCGTTTGTGCGATACGGATACCTGGAGCGGAACGGGCAATCGACACTGGCGGTGCCTCTGGGACGGGTCCAGGTCCGGCATCATCCGCGTGCGTACTTGATCGATGATCTCGCGGCTTGGATGGATCGGATTCAGCGTCGGAGTCGTGACAAAAACGCCCCGGCAAGGCTGATACACGCCGAACGCCGCCTCGCCGACGCCGTGTTCGCTGCGCTGACGCACGACCACACGCCCGCCCGCTGGCAGGCGATTCTGTTGGCCGCGGCCGACATCGAGGCGCTCCAGGCGACCGGCACCGCTATCGAGGCTGGCCCGATCCCGTCACTGCGCCCCGAGTGGTTTGCAGCGGTCGACGACAACACTGCGGAAGTGCGGCTCGCGCTGGCTCTGGGAAGCGCCGCTGCGGGTTACACACACGAACGGCGACCGATCGACCCCGTTCGTCACCACTGGTTGCCGCTGGAACGCGGTGCGCGGCGGTTCAAGACCGCCGACAAGCGGCTCGTCAACGATCCCCGCGTCGTCGCATCGGGCCGCGACGCGGTCCGCGACCTCGCCGCGCTCGTTGAACGCCGCCTGATCGAAGGCGGCATGAAGGGCGAGCGCCGGTCGCGGTTGGTCGCGGCCACCGGATGCGGTGCCCGTCTCGACGACCTCGCGCGGTTTCTGACCGGGTCGCTCGATCTCGACAAGCTGCTCGGCTTGGCTCGTGCGTTCATGGCGATCAAGTGGTACGAGTTGAAGCCAGAACACATTCCACGACCGAAATCTTCAAACGATGCGCCCGAGGAAGCCTGGCTCGCCGTTCGCCTGGCGAACCTCCCCAGGAAGTGGATCAACGATCAGCACATTCCCGCCGAACCGCGCATCTTGCGGTTGCTGATGTCGGGCGACGCGACACGTGCGCTTGGGATCGCCCTGGCCAGGTTGCAGTCGGCCGGCGTCCGCCCACCGCTGCAAACCGGTGTGACTGACCCTGCGTCAGCGCGTCTTTGGGCCGCGGCGCTAGCGTTCCCAATCGAGCAGAGCACAGCACAAGGTATCGCTCGCCGACTCGACCCCCGACTCAAACTCCTGAAAGGATCGCTCCATGCCTGAGGTCAACCTGAGTGAACTCGACAAGGTCAGCCGATTGCTGCTGACGGTTCCCCTTCGTCCGGTTCAGGGGGATCGCTTCCAACCGACCGGCTTCCCGAGTCTCGGCGCGGCGACGTACCGAACGAAGGCAGGAGACAAGCTGTTGGTAGAAAGCACGCAGAGCATGGCCAACCGGTTAGAGGCGACCTGCTGGGACACGGCAACGAACAAGCCGGTCGCGGCGCTCGGCGGTGTCAGCCACGTCACCGTGACCCGCAAGGGCAAGTTCCTGACCGACTCGATGCTCGAAGCGCACCGCATCAACAGCCCGTACCTTCTGGAAGGCAAGGACCGCAAGTTCTTCGACAACTTGAAGGCGGAACTCGGCGGTCTGGAAGAAGGGCCGATCGACCGAATGAAGCTCGCCGATGTGCTTCTGAAGTACGATGTCGGCAGCCTCATTCACGGCGTCTTTCTCGCCAAGAAGGATCTGGCGGGCGGCCGGCTCCGCGTCGCGCGTGCGCTGTCCGCTTTCATCGAAGCCTCGGGGGCGGCCGTCGCGGCCTCGGGCGGTGTCAAGAACGACCACGTCAACCCGTCCGGTGACACCAAGGCCGGGTTCGGCAACGTACCCTTCTCACGCGACGAATACGTCGCCGAGCGGATCGACTGCCACATCAACCTCGACCTGACTCAGATTCGCGGCTTCGGTCTGGACCCGAAGGCGCAGAAGCTCCTGATCGCTCTCGCGCTCTACCGCGTGCGGAAGTTACTCGATGGCGACCTGCGCCTTCGAACGGCGTGCGACCTGGAGCCGATCGACCGTGACAACCTGGTCGCGGAACGGCCGAAGGGTTTCAAGTTGCCCTCGCTCGTCGATCTCGAAGCGACGGTGAAGTCAGCCATCGAGGGCTGCAAGGGCATGATGGTTCAAACTGAGGTCACGTTCGAAGACGAACTGAAGAAGGGCAAGGAAACGGCTGACGGTGGCGACACCGCGGACGAGGACGAACCGACCGATGACACCAACGATCAGTAGGAGCCGGCCGTGCCGACACTGAAACTTCGGTTTCCCGGCGGGCGCTACCATGCCACGCCGTGGGGCCATCACGTCAATGAAGGTCTGATCGAGTGGCCGCCCAGCCCGTGGCGGTTGCTTCGGGCGTTAATCGCGTGCGGGTTCTCCAGCCAACACTGGACCGAGATTCCCCCGATCGGCCGGCAACTCATCAACAAACTGGCCGGCGTGCTGCCTTCGTACCGGCTGCCCGACGCGAGCGCGGCACACAGCCGCCACTTCATGCCGGTCGGCGTGCTCGCCAAGGGCCGCGAACAGACTACGCTCGTCTTCGACACGTGGGCCGACGTCGGCGACGGCGAGATGTTCATCCACTGGCCCTGTGAGCTGACGGAAGAGGAGGCTGCGCTGTTGGGTCGACTCACGTCCGCGCTCGGCTATCTCGGGCGCAGCGAAAGCTGGGTTGAAGCGGAACTGAGCGCCGAAAACCTGTCCAACTTCAACGCCTTCCCTCACCGGGAGGGTGGGCACCCCGGCCGGCATTTCGAGCAGGTGCCGCTGATGGCGGCCATCCCCCCCGAGCCGTACGCCGAGTGGCAACGGCGACAGGCGGAAGCCGCGCTCGCCGCGTTTCCGCTGCCCGAGGGGAACCGGAAGCCGTCCGCCAAGTTGCTCCGCGATCGGGAACGAGCCGTCGCCCCTTTTCCTCCCGACTTGCTGTCGTGCATGACGAAGGACACGGCGTGGTGGAAGCAACAGGGCTGGTCGCAGCCGCCGGGGTCGCAGCGGGTGCTGTACTGGCGGCGAAGTGACGCACTCCAGGTCGGAGCGCCCCCGCACCCGAAGCCACCGCATTACAGCACGGTCACGACGATGCTGCTGTCGCTCACGACCCCCAGCGGCAACCGATCCGCGTTGCCACCTACCACGCGCACGCTGCCGCTCGCCGAGAGGGTTCACAAGCAGTTGGTCGGTATTGTTGCGAAAGGTGGCGCAAGCGATTGCCGAGTGCTAACCGGCAAGGATGAACATGGGAACCCGCTCCACAATCACCATGAGCACGCCCACATCACCCCTTTGAATCTTGCGAAGCCAAAGGATGGCGATGGTCGTATCGACCACATTCTTATTTTCGCCAAGATGGGGTTGCGAGATGACGCACAACGTGCGATCCGTTCCCTTAAAAGAACGTGGGTAAAGGGCGGCGTCGGCGAGTTCCAAGTCGCCGTGGTCGGATCCGGCGATCTGGAGATGCTTCGGCAACTGCCTGAGCCGTTCAAGCACCACATCGAGGAACTGTTGGGACCGCCCAACGGGTGTAAGGAGTGGGTCAGCGCCACGCCGTTCGTCTTCCCGCGCTTTCTCAAGCCTCGCGGAAAGAACGCAATGCTCGGGCAAATCAACGCCGAGTTGGCCTCGCGCCAGCTACCCGAGGTCGTAGATGTTCGTGTCGAGCCCGTTCTCACCCGCGAGTTGCGGCACTTCGTCCGACGGCGGAATCACGGCGGCGTCCCCGCTCCGGTTGACGACGGCTACGGTTTGCGCTTGATGTTCGCGGAACCGTTGTCATTGCACGATCAAGGTCCGCTCGCGTTGGGGTATGCCGCACATTACGGACTTGGCTTGTTCCGAGCGTGTCCCGGTTGAATTTGGACGTGCCCCCTCCCCGTTTCACGCGGCCGTGTCGCCATAATGATTATATATTAATCTAAATATAATATAAAAATGCGTCATAATACTTGATCGTGACCAGATAGCTATCGCAAACCCTTGAGGTTTATAACCCTCCACAAGGAGGTGCCACCCACGAAGTCGAGGGCGAACCGACGACGGCCCCAACCCGTACCGTCGCATCTTGTGGTGAAAGTGATCGAGGTTTCCAGCCCAGTTTGGAAGGGTAAACCGGTCGGGCGATGCAGTCGCGCTCAGCGAGTGGCTTCGGCGGCGACCGGCAAGAGCACTCGGACGCACTGCGCCGGCGGTCCGGATGAAATATAAACGAGTGCTAAATTTCGGGCCGATCTGCGTCATTATTATATGTAAGAGATAGTATAGTTGTTGTGATTTATTCGATATCGCACTTCGGCGGCCGGTCTGACGCGGCAAACGCGGATCGCCGCCCCTCACGTTTCGCTCTTTGGCGTGGCGCAACGACCACGCCGGTGGACATTGACAGCCTCGGAAGACCCGCATACACTCTAGTTGCCCAAGTTGATTAACCGGGGCCGGGATGGACCTGAACGAACTCGCAGCACGCACCGGTCTGCCCGTTCGCAAGCTCCGGTATGTGCTCGACCACCGCATTCTACCGGGGCTTCAAGGTGTGGCGAGCGGGCACGGCGTCCCTCGAACGTTCACGCCCTTCGAGGGCTTCGCAATCGCTCTGGCGGCCCGCTTGCTCGACGCCGGTGTGACCCGCAAGTTGATCGCCACGGTGCTCGGCACCGTGTGCCGCCCGACCGGATCGACGCAGGCGCCGCTCGATGTCCCTCTGTTCCGGGCGTACACCGCCGAGGCCGGAAGTATCGAGATCGGAGACGGGCTTTACTTGCGGCTGAGTGCCCCCAAACGCCCCGGCGTCGGGAACGCCCTCGATACGGGTTGGCTCCCGCTAGAGTCCGCCGAGAACGTCGGCGGCGACTACATCCCGCTCGTCCGGTTGGCGGTCGAGTTGGGCGCGCTCGCCCAGGCCGTTCAAGGCCGTCAGGACGATTTCTGAGCGGACGTAGATTTGGGGAACGCACACAGCCCGCAGCGCGGGCGGAAGTGAGGCCAGGATGGTCGCCAGCATCTCACCCGAGGTTCGCCGCGAGTATCCCGCGGAGTTGATCCAATTCGCGGCCGACGAGGCCGAGCGCGATGCCGATGAGGTCGCGGCCTTCCTCGCCGCCGCGGGGCTGGCGCCACCACCCAGCGAGACGCGCGGCTTCCCGCGCGGCATCCTCCTCGACCTCGGGGCCGTCGTGCGACTCCGACGCTGGGAGGCCGCCGGATACACCGTTCATGTGGACGCCGGCCTTCCGACCGCCGGCCAAGCACTGAATCACGTTATCGACATCCTCAGCGCAGCCGCTAAGAACTGCGCCAGCCTCAAGACCGCCGGGGCGCTCGGGCGGGTCGTGTTCGACGTGACGGTGTCCCGGTTCGCGTGGGCCGCGAGGCCCGAACTCGGTTCGGACATCGTACTGGACGTCAACGACGACGACGCGCTGGTGGAGACGATGGCACAATTCCTGTGGGCACAGCGTTATCACACCCCCGTTACCGAGTAAAGGGACCGAGCCATGTCGAAGCGACCGGAGAAGGGCCGCGGGTTGTTCTACCACCGCGACTCGGAAGCCCACTCCGAACTGGCCCCGCCGCAGTACGTCGCGTGGGCGCGGGGGGAGGCCGCACGGCTCGGCGTCTCCTTCTCCGGCACGCCGGAAGCGATCACCGCGATGATCGCCCGCAACCAGTCCGTCGAGGGCGACCTGTACCTCGACTACGGCGTCTCCGGCAACCTGCTGAGCCGCCCCGGGTTCGACCGGTTCCGCGAGCGGGCGGCGTCCGACCCCTCGGTGTCGCACCTGTTCGTCAGCAAGCGGGACCGCCTGGGTCGGCCCGACAACCCGCTCGACAGTATGCTCATCGAGTACCAGCTCCGATCGGCCGGGCTGACGATCGTGCTGATGGGCGGGAAGGTGCTGCCCGCGATCGCCCCGGGTGAGCGGCTCGAGGCCGCCGATCTCATCACCTGCATGCTCGAGTACCACGAGTCGGGGAAGTTCCGTCGCGACCTGGCCGAGAAGCTGATCCACGCCAAGATCCGGCTCGCCCAGGGCGGGTTCTCGATCGGCGGGGAACCGCTCTACGGCTTCCGCCGGTGGCTGTGTGCGGAAGACGGCACCCGGAAGCGGCAGCTCGAGAACCACGAGGTCGTGAAGTTGCCCGGTCACCATGTGGTCTGGCTGCCGACCGCGGCCCACGAGCTGAGCGTCGTCCGGCGGATCCTGGACCTGATCGAAACGACGCCGGCCGCGCGGATCGCGCGCACGCTCAACGCGGAGGGCGTTCCGTCCCCGAAGGCCGGGCGGGTGCGGACGCGGAACGGGGTGGTGTTCGAAACGAGCGGCCAGTGGACCCAGAACACGGTTCGCAACATCGCCACGCACCCACTGCTGATCGCGGTCTGGGAGTACGGCAAGCGGTCCGAAGGGGACCAGCTCCGGTTCACCAAGAGCGGCCCCCGCGCGCTCGACGGGGGCGACTACCGCCCCGATGGCAAGCCCAAGACGGTTGCGAACCCGGCCGACCAGATCATCCGCACGGCGGCCAAGTCGGAGGCGGTGACGACGCCGGAGAAGCGGGATCGGGTTCTCACGGTGATCGAGTCCCGGGGCCGGCATCTGAAGGGGAAGGCCCGGACCCGCGGCGCGGCACCGAACCCGCTCGGGGGGCGGATCTACGACCTGAACTGCGGGTGGCTGATGTACCGCTACGCGAAGCGGAAGAAGTGGTGCTACGGGTGCGGCCTGTATCAGAACTCCGAGGCCAAGTGCTGCCGCCACAACATGGTCCCAGGGGAGACGGCGACGCGGTTCGTCCTCGCGTGCCTCCGCCAGCGACTGCTGAACCCGTCCACGCTCGCCAAGCTGAAGGCGCGGCTGAACGAGTTGGCGACGGCCGAGCAGGGTGAAGATCCGGCCCAGCGGCAGTTGGAAGCCGACCGGGCCGAACTGGCGGTTCTCCGCGCGAAGGTGCAGAGGGCCGCGGTGAACATGGCGATGTGGGAGCCGGGCGAGGAGCGCGAGGCCGTCGCGGGCGTGTTCCGCGAACTGAAGAGGCAGGAGGCGCGGCTCGAAGAGCGGATCGGGGCCCACCGGCCGGCCCCAGTGCGGGTGGGCCCGCAACAACAGGTCGCGGCCGCACTCGGGGGTCTTGATCGGCTGGCCGAGTCCCTGGCGGCCGGCGCCGCGGACTGGTCCGTCGTTGGCAGCGCCTTCACGCAGACCAACGCCAAACTGTACCTCCGCTTTTCGGAGGTCGAGAAGGGCCGCAAGAAGTTCAACGTTCCGGCGGGCGGTGTGGTGACGTTCGGCTCGACCCCGCCGCCGGGGCTTCTGTACACGGGACCGACGGACCGACCAGTCATCCGAAAGATGCTGGCGGCCGGCCAGTCGGTCACCGCGTCCCCGGTGCACGTTGCGCCGGGTGATTCAAATACCGGACAGGATGTGATAGGGTCAGCTAATGTGCAACGGGGCACCCGGCGCTGCACCTGACCCGGCCAGGCGGTCTGGATGGCGTTGCTCCCTGTGACGTGGCCGGGCAGGTGAGCTGGATCGTTCGGCGGCGGAGAGCCGTCGTAGCGCGAACCTGTTTCGCGGAGACACTGTCCTGCGGTCGGGAATGATGCCACCGCGGACACCAGCGACAGGAGGCACGATCATGTTCGAGGAGTTCTCACTTTCGACCGGCCGAGGCCGTCACCGCACGTCGGGGTTCACCACCGCGACCGTTCGGTGTTTGGGACAAGACCTACAACTCGAAGAGCGCGTGGTCTGCTCGGTTAGCTTCTCACCCCAACCGGGGAAGCTCGCCGGCATCTTCGTCAACGGCGTCAATCAGATGACCGGCAACGGGGGCTACCTGATCGCGTCCAAGTCCGGGCACGACATCACCCAAACGAACTACTTCTCGCACTTGGGCCTGAACGGCCGGATGGCCTCGTCGCAGGACGCGAACGGCCCGTCGTACACCCTGGAGTTCTGGCGGAAGACCGACACGACTTGGGGGTTCCGCGCCCGCGTCACCGCGAACGACAACTACGCGACCGTGAGCTTGCCCTTCGACTTCGCGAAGGCCGCCACCCGGTTCAACTTCAACGGGTCCGAGTTCTGGGTCAACAACCAGCGCCGTGCCGGGTCGGGAAGCGACTACGCCGCCATCCCGCAACCCCACTCCGGCCTGGATCAGAACGGCAACCGCTTCTACGTCGGCGTCGCAGACACCCGCCGGCCGACGACGTGGGGCGAGGTGGTCACCAACCAGGCAACGATTCGGGTGTCGCTGGTCGGCACGCCCGAACGCTACGCCAAGATGATCTTCTACCACCACTCCTACACCAACAACCTGGAACTCAGCTTCGGCAGCATGCAGCGGAACCAGACCGCTCGCGTCGAGGGCGAAATCCGCGTCACCGAGCGGCCGGCTCCGACGTGGACGTTCCAGACCGAGTCCCACAACTGGCACCAGACAGGGATTCGGGATGGCAACGCCCACCGCGTCCGGGCCGGCATCGACCCGGCCCAGCGGTTCATGAGCTTCGGGCCGTACACGACCGACATCACCCCCGGCCAGCGGACGGCGACGTTCCGCCTGATGGCCGACAACGCCAGCGGCACTAACCGCGTCCTGACGATCGACGTGTTCGACGCCAGCACGGGGCGAGTGATCACCAGCCGGGACATCAGCCGGCGGGACTTCGGCACCGCGATGCAGTACCGCGACTTCACGCTGGGCTTCACCGCCTCGGCGGGGCAGCGACTGGAGTTCCGCACCTACTGGCACGGCGGCACGTCCGTCTGGCAGGACTACGTTCAGGTGCGATAGCGCACAAAGGCACGCCGAACCAGACGCTGCAGCAGACGGCCCCTCAAAGCCGGGGCCGCTGCTGAGCTTGATCGTTCGGCCGCGTGCCACTTCGCTGACCGGAGGGGTAATGTCATGACTCGCTTCTACGCGGGACTACTGACCGTGCTGGCGACCGTGGGAGGAGTGCGGGCGGACGACGCCGAGGACGCGGCGGAGAAGTTCGTGAAGGGTCTCGGAGGCCATGTCGTCCGCGACGATTCTCGGCCGGGCAAGCCGGTCGTCCGGGTGTCCCTGGGGGGGTTAATGGGGAACAAGCCGACGTCAACTGACGACGAACTGAAGCAAATCGCCCCTTTCAAGCACCTGACCGAACTCAGCCTGTACGGCACGCAGGTGACGGACGACGGCCTGAAGGAACTCGCCCGCTTCGAGAAGCTCACCACGCTCAAGCTGAGTTCTCCGAAAGTGACCGCCGAGGGTTGGCAGACGCTCGCCAAACTCAAAAGCCTCACCGCGCTCGAATTCGGCCACATGGATCTGACTGACGCGGGTTGGAAAGCACTCGCCGACCTCACGAGCCTCACCCGGCTCCAGCTGTACAACGTGCAGGTTTCGGAGGCGGGTTGGAAAGCACTTGCCCGCCTCAAAAGCCTCGCTCATCTATGTCTCCAGAACGTGCAACTATCGGAGGCGGGATGGGAAGCGCTCTCCCAACTCAAGAAACTCACTTGGCTGACCCTGTACGAGACTACGGTGTCGAAGGCAGGTGGGTGGAAGGGGCTTGCCAAACTTCGAACCCTCTCCCATCTCCATCTGCAATCCGTCAAAGTGACCGACGCGGGTTGGGAGGAACTTGCCAGCCTGGACAACCTCACCTCGCTCAACTTGATGGCCATGGCTTTGACCGGCGCGCGGATGAAGGAACTCGCCCGGCTGAAGAACCTGACGAGTCTCAACCTGGGCGGGGTGGAGGTGACGGGGCAGGGCCTGAGGGAACTCGCAACGCTCGGCAAACTGACCAGGTTCTGCTGGACCCACTCGGATGTGAAGGACGAGCAGTGGAAGGAACTTGCCCATCTGAAGAAGCTCACCGAACTTTACCTTCAGGGCACGTACGTGTCGGAGGCTGGGTGGAAGGAACTCGTCACACTGACGAACCTGACCGAAGTCCGCTTGGATAATTTCGGGCAACCGACGGAGGGGGAGAAGGCGTTCCAGAAGGCGCTGTCGAAGTGCAAGATCATCAAGTAATCGACCAAACAGCAAAGGCAGGCCGAACTGGTCGCTGCACCTGACCCGGCCAGCTAGTTTCTTTTCCGCTGCTCGCCGCGCTTCGTATAGGCTGGTTGCGATCCCGGCCGGGCAGGTGAGCTTTGTGTTAGGCCACAGAGGGCGAAGGATGGATGCCGCGTTGCTTGAGGCATGGGCTTTCCTTCAAAGCAGCACCATCCAATCCGCCCATCTGATGCTGGCTCAGTCGCCTGAGTTCATGCCGTACGCCATCGTCGTTCGAGTGGACGGGGTGCTCGACTTCGTTGAGCCGGACGAGCCGTCGGCTGATGTTCAGGTCGCCCAGATCCGCAGAGCGTTAGCCGACCTGGCGTCGTCCGGCCAGATCGTTGCCGCCGCGATCTTGTCGCGGATCCGTCGGAACATTCCGCTCCCCGACGGGACGGTGGACGGGGTGATGATCGAAATGGAGTATCGTGGTGTGGGGGCGGTGGCCTTCGGCTACGCCCTTCGGTGGGAGGGGACGCACCCGGTGCTCGGAGACGCATGGTCCGCGGCTCGGCCGCCGCAACTCTTCGGGCAGGGCTCTTCGTTCCTGATCACCTAAATTCGGCCTAACCAGACGTTGCACATTAGCTGACCATCTCATCGAACTTCAACTGTTGCACCGGGCGATCGCGACCTCCGTGGCGTTTACTGCCGCGGAGTTCGAGAGTTGCGCCACCGTGTGAGGCTCCCGCTTCACACGGGCAACGGCTGGTGTTCGTCGGCATCCTGGCCGGAATTCTTCCCTGGTGCGGGGAGGGATTCCGTGTCCCACAAGAAGATCGTCATCTACTGCCGGTACTCCAGCGACATGCAGCGGTCCGACAGCTGCACCGACCAGGAGCGCGAGGTCCGCGCCGGGCTGGCCCGGCTCGGGATCCACGCGGCCGACGCCGTCGTCATCCGCGACGAGGCCGAGTCCGGAACGAAGACCAACCGCGAGGGGTTCCAGAAGCTCTGCGCGATGGTCGCCCGCGGCGAGGTCGCGGTGGTCGCGGTCGACACCCAGTCCCGGCTCACACGCGGGGACAACGCCCACGCCTTCGTCAAGGACCTCGTGTACGCCGGCGGCCGGTTCGTCGCCACCGCCGAGGGCATCGACACCGCCCGGACCGGCTGGGAGGTGCCGGTGCGGGTCAAGGAGCTGCAGAACGGGCTCGAGATCAGCGGGCTCCGGCACATGGTGTGCCGCGGCCAGCGCGGGCGGGTCGAGGCCGACGGCAGCGCCGGCGACTTCCCGTACGGGTACAAGTCGTACTACCTCGACCCCGACTGGGCCGAGCAACTCGCCCGCCGTGGGCCCAAACCCAAGAAGGGGCTGCTCGTCTGTGAGGACGAAGCGCGGTGGGTGCGGCAGGTGTTCGACTGGTTCGTCGCCGGCCGCTCGATCGGGTGGATCGCCCGCGAGTTGACCAAGCTGAATGTTCCCAAGGGGCATCGCACGTCGAAGCCGGGGTGGCACCCGCAGCAGGTGCACCGGATGCTCACCAACGCCAAGTACGTGGGCAACTGGGTGTGGGGTCAGACGACCACCGTCCGCGACTCCCGCGGCCGCAAGAAGCAGGTGCCCGTGCCGACCGGACAGGAGGTGACCCGCGACCGGCCCGACCTGCGGATCGTCGAGCAGACCGTATGGGACCGCGCCGCCGCCCGGCTCGCCGAGCTCGGCGAGACGTTCGGATACAAGGAGGGGCAGAAGCGGCGCGGGGCGCGGCCCAACCCGGCGGACGTGTACCCGCGGTCGCCGCTGGGCGGAGTGCTGGTCTGCACGTGCGGCACGCGGATGTGGCAGCACCACAGCAACGCCCGCCGGTACTACGCCTGTCCGGGCGCGAAGAAGGGCCTGTGCGCCATGACGACGCAGGTGCCCGCCGACCGCGCCGAGGCGGCGCTGACCACGTTCCTACTCGACGTGCTGCGCGGCTGGCCGGGGTGGATGCGTGCGCTCTACCGGCTGACCTGTGACGCGGTCCGCGCGGCCGCCGACCGGGTGCCCGCCGAGCAGGAACGTGACGTCTGCCGGGCAACCGAACTGGGCCGCGAGATCGACAACTTGGTGGGTGTGCTGGCCGGCGGTCTGTCCAGCCCCGTGGTCGTCGCGCGGCTCCGGGCGGCCGAGGCGGAGAAGGCCGAGGTCGATCGCCGGCTCGCCGGGTACGCCGAGGCCGGCTCGGCCGCGGTGGCGCTGCCCGACGAGGCATGGGTGGGCACGAAGCTCGGGGAATGGGCCACCCGCGCCGCGTCCGGCGACGGCCCGGCTTCGCTCCTCCAGACCGCGCTGACGTCCGTGACCGCGGAGTCGGTGGTCGCGGCGGGGAAGACTCGCGGGTTCGTCCGACTGCGGTTCCGGGTGAACGCCTGGGCCGCGCTCGCGGCCGCCGCGGGTGATTCTCTGCCGGCGGCGGTGCGGCACCTGCTGTCGGCACCGGACGAGCCGGTTCTGGAGTTCGCGCTCGACCTGGGCGCGCCGACGGCGATGGATCGGTGGGCGCCGCAGATCGTCGAGTGGCGCGCGGCCGGGGTGACCTGGGACGAGATCGTCCGCCGCACGGGTCTGGACTTGAACCGCGCATTCGTCGCCTGGAAACGGTTTACCGGCGCGACGGGCGGTGAGTCTCCGGCAGCCTGATTTTCGACAACCCGGAGGTACTTCGAGGCCCGGCAACGTTGCCGGGCCTCTTCGTTTTTCATCCCGTCGATCCCGACACGAGGAGGGACACATGTCGAACTGGTGGCTTCAGTGGGCCGAGCGGATCGCTCTGGTCCTGGCCGAGTGGTGGATGCGGTCGAAGTCCGGCGAGGGCGAAGCCCCCGATGCCGTACCGCCGGCCCCCCACGCGGAACCTGATCAGGACGCGCCTCCGGGGCCGGGTGCGGATATGGACACGCGCCCACACTGATGGAACCTCGCGTTTCGACCATCGCCCGGTACTCAACGCTCAACAACTCTCATCGGAGGTGAACGTGCTCACTCCGGGTAATCACAAACTCGGCCGGTCCCTGATCTGGGGGTTCGGGTTGCCGTCCGGCACCCCCGAAACCTGCCCCGGACTGTCCGACGCCTGTCGGTCCGATTGTTACGCGGTCGCCGTCGAGCGGTACCGGCCGACCGCCGCGGCCCGGTATCGCGCCAACCTGCGCCTGTCCCGGCGCCGCGCGTTCGTGCGCCGGGTCCGCGCGTTTCTGGTGGCCCATGCGGTCCGCGTCGTCCGCGTCCACACCGGCGGCGACTTCTACTCGCCCCGGTACGCACGCCGGTGGCTGGAGATAATGCGCCGCAGCCCGCGGACTCGGTTCTACTTCTACACCCGGTCCTGGCGCGTTCCGGCCATCCGAGAAGTCATCGATCAGATGGCCGAACTGCCCAACTGCCGGGCGTGGTACTCGTGCGACCGCGACACCGGCATCCCGACCGCCGTGCCGCCGCAAGTGCGGGTGGCGTGGCTGATGACCGAACCGACCGACCTGCCCCCGTCGGGAACCGACCTGGTGTTCCGCGTGCGCCGATTGCGGCGGCACCTGGCGCCCTTCTCCGACCCCCACGTCTGTCCGGCCGAGGACGGGCGGCCGCGACCCGCACCGGTCACCTGTGCGCGGTGCGGGTTGTGTTGGCGCACGCCGGTCGGGCCGCGCGTTGCGTTGCCGGTGGTCGATCCGGACGTGCCGGGGAGGTGCCCGTGACGCTCCGCTTCCGGCACCTCACACTCAGCCGGCCGCTCGCCGTTATTGACCTCGAGAGCACGGGTACCGATCCGGTCGCCGACCGGATCGTCGAGATCGCCGTGTTGACGCTCTCACCGGACGGCACCGAGGACCTGTTCGCGACGCGGGTGAACCCGCAGCGCCCGATCCCGGAGAGTGCGACCAAGGTCCACGGCATCGGCGACGCGGACGTGCGGGACGCCCCGACGTTCGCGGCACTGGCCCCGGAGTTGATCCGGCGGCTGGGTGGGTGCGACCTCGCGGGGTTCGGGATCGCCGGCTGCGATCTGCCGCTGGTGTGCGCCGAGTGCGCCCGGGCCGGGGTGCCGTTCGCGCTGTCCGGGCGCGCCGTGCTGGACGCGCTGGCCGTGTACCGCCGGTACGAGGCCCGCAACCTGTCCGCGGCGGTGGCCTTCTACCTGGGTCGGTCCCTCGCCGGCGCGCACGCGGCGCCGGCCGACGCCCGCGCCGCGGCCGAGGTGCTCGACGCCCAGGTGGGCCGCTACGGACTGCCGTCGGCACCGGCCGCGCTGCACGGGGCGCTGGTGGAGGTGGACGTGGCGGGCAAGTTCCGGCTGGGCGAGGGCGGGACCGTGGTGTTCGGGTTCGGCAAGTACGCCGGACGGCCGCTCACCGACGTGGCCCGGACCGACCCGGACTACCTGGCGTGGGTGCTCACCCGCCCGTTCCTGGCCGACGTCCACGAACTGGTCCGCGCCGCTCTCGCGGCGGCCCGTGTCCGGCGCTAAATAACGATCAAAAACACGTCAAGATAATAGGGAGGCCGGTTAGCCCGGCTCCCGCGGCGTCCGCGCGCCACGGTGAGCGTGCGGACGATTCGTTACACGATCTCAACCAGGGGGCTCTGATGAAGCCGTACCGCCCGCCGTCTGACGGCGACGCCGTTCGCGACAAGTTCGCCGGCGCGCGCAAGGAGTTGACGTCCGCGCTGATCGAGCGGGATGACGAAGTCGATCTGGTTCTGACCGCCCTGCTCGCCGACGAGCACGTGCTGCTCGTCGGCCCGCCGAGCTGCGGCAAGAGCCTGCTGCTCGACGCCGTGATGAGCTGGATGAGCGCGCGCAAGTTCTCGATCCTGCTCACGAAGTTCACGCAGGTCGAGGAGGTGATGGGGCCGGTCAGTCTGTCCGCCCTCAAGGAGGACCGCTACCGCCGCGTGACCGCAGGGAGGTTGCCCGAAGCCGAGGTTTGTTTCATCGACGAGCTGTGGAAGGCGTCGAGTGCGATTCTGAACACGCTCTTGAAGGTGCTCAACGAGCGCGTCTTCGAGAACGACGGCGAGGCGCTGCGGGTGCCGCTGAAGCTGTGCGTCGCGGCATCGAACGAGTGGCCCACGTCGGAAAGCGGCAAGGAGCTCTCGGCACTTCTGGACCGTTTCCTGTTCCGCAAGTCGGTGCGCCCGATCGCGTCGCAGGCGGGTCGGCAGCGTCTCTTGTGGCACCGCGACCACACGCCCCGATTGTCCGCGTCGATCACACCGGCGGAGGTCGAACACGCCCACCAGGGCGTGAGTGCGGTGCCGTGGTCGAAGGACGCGAAGGACGCGCTGGAGACGGTCCTGCGGGAGCTGGCGCGGGAGGGCGTGGTGCCCGGCGACCGGCGGCAGTTCAAGACGGTCACCGCGGTCCAGGCGTTCGCCTACCTCTGCGGCGGCGACGAGGTGCGCCCCGAACACCTCGAGGTGGCACAACACTGTTTGTGGGACTCGCCGGAAGACCAGCCGCAGAAGGTGGCGCAGGTGATCGCGAAGATCGCCAACCCGACCGGCATGCGCGTCACTCAGTTCTTGCTCGAAGTAGAGTCCGTGCTGGCCGCGACCGACGTTCGCAACCTCGCCGACGCCGCGAAGGCCGCCGCGAAACTGGGCGAGATCGAGAAGCAACTCGGCGCGCTGTCGGGTGACGGTCGGGTCGAGAAGGCCCGCGCGTACGTCCGGGACCAACTCAAGACGCTCAAGCTCGCCAGCCTCGAAGCGGTGTGAAATCCTCCACTCAACTGTGACCGGAACGGCGGCTCCTCTTTCGCTGCCGTTCCGGTTTTCTGTTCCCACACCCGCGGAGTTCGTCATGGATCCGCCGCGTCCGCACCCCGACTGGCCGCTCGTCGTCGCCTACGGCTTGGGGGTGAACAGCACCGCCATGCTCGTCGAGTTCGCCAAGCGGAAGATCACGCCCGACCTGATCCTGTTCGCCGATACCGGCGGGGAGAAGCCCGAAACGTACCGCTACATGCCGGTCATCCAGTCCTACCTGAAGGAGGTGAAGTTCCCGCCGGTCGTGACGGTTCGGTACGAGCCGAAGACCGCGCCGTACCACACGCTCGAAGGGCAATGTCTGCACACCGGCACGCTCCCGTCGCTCGCGTACGGCGGCAAGAGTTGCTCGATCAAGTACAAGGTCCAGCCGCAAAATAAGCTCATCACCGCCACCTTCCCGCCGGCCGCGCTCGTCGGCGAGGGGAGGCGTGTTGTGCGGGCGCTGGGTTTCGACGCCAGCGAGGAGCGCCGCACCTACGCGGGCTTGGTGAAAGCCATCGGGCTCGACGCCGGTGAGCACCACCGGCTGACATGGGCGAAGGCGAAGCCCGACGCGGCCGAGCGCAAGCCGAGCCGCGACGCGTGGCTCGACGAGCACTTCTATTGCTACTGGTACCCCCTCTATTCCGACTGGCGCATGGATCGGGCGGCGTGCGAGCGCTCGATCCGCGACGCCGGTCTGCCGGTGCCGGTCAAGAGCGCCTGCTTTTATTGCCCTGCCAACAAGAAGCACGAGATCGTCGAACTGCGTCTGCGCCACCCGGAGTTGCTCAAACGCGCTCTCGCGATCGAAGAGAACGCCAGGCCCAACCTCACCTCGGTGGTGGGACTGGGCCGGTCGTTCGCGTGGGCGGACTTCCTCGACGACCTCGACGACACGCCGCTGTTCGACTGCGGCACCTGACTCTTCACCCCCGTTCGCTTCACACCGAGGAGGACATGGATCCCAACGAGTTGCTCCAGTTACTCGACCTGAAGGCCAAGCCCCCACCGACCGATGCGCCGGCGGTCAGTGCGTCGGGCGCAACGGTGGACACTTTGTTACCCACGGCCTGTCCGACCGCGGTGGAGGTGGACGCGTGGGGCCTGCGCCGCGGGCGCGACCTCGTCGCCGAGAGCAAACGACTGCAGGCGTGCGGCACGGACGAGTTCGCTGCCGCCGACTTCTTCGCCGTGGCGTTCGAGCCGGAGCCGCGGTTGACGGCGGCGTGTTCCGACCCGACGCGCCACCAGTTCGTCCGACAGTTGCTCGATACGCCGGAGTACCGGACGCTGCACGCCGACACCAAACTCGACGACATCGCCGCCGCGATCGCCGCGGGGCACCTCGCCGAACAGTTCGCCAAGCTCAAGAAGGAAAGCGGTGACGGGGTCGCGGCGCCGGCTGGTGCAGGGGCGGACCTCGCTGGCGAGATGGCGGCGCTGCGGGCGGTGGGCAAGGCCGTTACGGAAGCCCGAAGGGAGGTGGACGAACTGAGGGACGCTTCCGCCGCGTTGGGGTTAGGTCCGGGTCAGCCTGGGAGTAACGACCCGCGGGCCATCGCCGAGATCTACCGCCGGGTGCGCAACGACCCGGCGCTCCGACGGATCAGCGAACTCGTGGGCCGATTCCGCCGGGTGGCCGCGAGCAAGCAGCGTCAGAAAGTATCCCACGGCCTCGACGACGTGATCGGAGTCGAACCCGGTGGCGACATCAGCCGGCTGTTGCCCTCGGAACTGGCCAAGCTCGCGCTTCCGGAGTTGGAACTCGACGCCCTGCGCCGCATCGTCGAGCGACAAGCCCAGTGCCGGGAGTACCACTCGGTCGAACCGGTCGGCAAGGGGCCGATCCTCATTGTTTGCGACGAGAGCGGCTCGATGGAAGGCCCGAAAGTCCACACCGCGAAAGCCCTCGCGCTGGCTCTGGCGTGGGTGGCGCGGCAGCAGAGGAGGTGGGCGGGACTGATCGCGTACAGCGGCGGTAGCGGCGAGCGCCTGCTGGCGCTGCCGCCGGGACGGTGGGACGAGTCGGCGCTGTGTGACTGGCTCTCCGCGTTCATCGGGGGTGGTTCCGACCTGGACGTGCCCGTCAACGAACTGCCGCGAATGTACCGCGAGATTGGCGCGCCCGCCGGCGCCACCGACCTCGTGATGGTGACCGACGCGCGCTGCCGCATCACGACCGAACTCCGGAAGCGGTTCCTGGCTTGGCGCCGGTCGGCGCGCGTGCGGGCCGTGGCGCTGGTCATCGGCAGCGCCCCCGGCGACCTGGAGGACGTATGTGACGAGGTTCACCGGGTCAACACCCTCGACCCGGCCGGCGAGGCCGTGGGGCGGATCCTGTCGCTCTGAGTTTCCCGGCGCACCACCAACCCGCGGTGCGTGCGACCGCGGAGCACGGCACCCGACCCGGCGGACGGTCCGCCGGGTCGT
>SXGS01172768.1_pt1 | contig 23833 bp, 23 predicted proteins | sample 3174681 | NCBI WGS metagenome assembly SXGS01 (sample SAMN11356861, study PRJNA531348) | freshwater metagenome | isolation source: freshwater sample F1-80 | place: China: Fuxian Lake, Yuxi | collected 2017-12-25
AAGAACAAGTCGTTGCAGCGAAATCGTTTAACCCGCAGCCGCTAGGCGAGGATTGGGTTGAGTTTTCGAACTTATTGCAAAGCCAAGCTCAACCCAATCCTCGCCTAGCGGCTGCGGGTTAAACGACGAAATGGCTAGGGCCAAAAGCCATGCCTTGCACACAAAATGGCGCTGTCCATTTAATTAAGTCTCGGAGCAACGAATCGCTACTGCGAGGCAGATTACAATTCCTTCAAGGCTTCCAGAACTTCCATCTCGTGACCGTCGACTTGTACTCGCTTCCAGATTTTGGCGATTTTTCCAGCGCCATCGATTAGAAAAGTACTGCGTTGGACACCCATGGATTTCTTGCCATACATATTCTTCTCACGCCAAGCTCCGAATTTTTCCGCCAGCAAATGGCCTTCATCTGCGAGTAGAGGGAAGTTCAACTGGAATTTGTCGCGAAACTCTTGATGCGAAGCAACATCGTCTGGACTAACGCCTAGGACAACTGCCCCTAGCGCGGACAACTCATTCTGTCGATCACGAAATGCGCAAGCCTCTTTCGTACAGCCAGGCGTGTCGTCCTTTGGGTAGAAATACAACACTACCGGCTTGCCTTGGAATTGAGCCAGCTTTACCTTTTTTCCCTGATCATCTGTCAAAGTAAAGCTGGGGGCTTTTTGTCCAGGTTCGATCCAATCGCTCATAGTTGGTCCTTGTTTGTGCACATTTGGATAGAATATCCAGTGGGTTAGACAAATTGTCGAGAAGATGCCGAACCCGTCAACCGGTTTTGAACATCCTTGCTTGGTAAGTGCTCCCGAAAAATCGCGACGAGCAATTGTGTCAGGCTGTAGGATGTCAGAATATGCGCCCTCATGGTTATAATGAAGTCGCGTCGATAAGTAAGAATGCCGTTTGTATAGAGTCTAAGTACATGCCCGAAGCGCCCATCGATTCGACACCTCAATCGGATACACCCTGTTTAGTTCCCGCAGAGCAATTGAATCGATCGCGCACGATGGCATTAGCGGCTGTGAAGGCGGCGGCTGAAAATCGAGGTCAAGATATTGTTGTCCTGGATCTGACGCATCAAACAAGTTTGTTTGACTTCTTTGTAATCGTTACGGGTTCCAGTCGCCGTCAGTTGCACGCAATTGCGGCCGAAATTGATCGAGCTCTGAGAAAGGATCTGGGAGAACAGAGATTCAGCGCTTCGGGCTACGAAGATAGCCGCTGGATCGTATTGGACTATGGCAGTATCGTGATTCATTTATTCGATGAAGAAACTCGCGGGTTTTATGATCTGGAATCTTTATGGGGTGATGGCCAGCCGGTAGAAATCAGCGACATTGTCGGGGCCGCGTCCGCGCAGATGGCGCGAATTTCGGAATGAGCCCAAGTAGCTGAACGGATACTATGAAGATTCTCGATACACTCAAAGGTAGATTCGAGCAGGCGCTGGACGGTTTGATTGACAACCCTGCCGCATACTCTGCTCGCATTGCTCAGGCTCGTGATCCGCGATTCGGCGACTATCAAGCCAACATTGCCATGCCTCTTGCCAAAACGCTTGGCAAGAACCCCGTGGACATAGCCAACTCCATCGTGCAGAGGCTGCAGATCGACGACCTATGCGAATCTGTCGACGTAGCAGGCCCAGGCTTTATCAACTTGAAACTGAGATCACAGTTCCTGGCATCCTCGCTGTCACAGGCTGCAGGGAATGATCGACTCGGCGTTTCTGCGGTACGAAATCCACAGACCTATGTCGTTGATTATTCCGCCCCAAACGTTGCCAAGCCGATGCATGTTGGGCACATTCGCTCCACGGTGATTGGCGATTCGCTATGCAAGATTTTGCGATTCCTTGGTCACCGAGTGATTTCGGATAATCATCTCGGCGATTGGGGCACTCAATTCGGTATGGTTATTTATGGATACAAACATTTTGTAGATCGTTCCGCTTACGAACGAGCTCCGGTGGCAGAGCTGAGCCGGCTATATCGTCTGGTCCAACAAATCATCGGTTACCAAGCGGCGGTCTCCCAAATCGATAAAACTCGCGAACAACTGCGATTGGCGATCCGGCGCATGCAGGAATTGATCGCCAAAGCTGATGCTGGAGACAAGAAAGCGGCCAAGGAAGTCAAAGCTGCGGATCGTAACGTTGCCGCAGTCCGAGAATCTCTTGAAGAGATAGAAAGGAAAATTGCCAATATCGAAGGTGATTCAAGTTTGCACGCTGCGGCGCATGGTCATCCGGTGCTTGATCAACGAGCGCAGTTGGAAACTGCGAAATTGCATAGCGGCGATCCCGAGAATCTAGCTCTGTGGAACCAGTTCCTGCCATGGTGCATCGAGGAGATCGAAACGGTCTATCGACGATTGGGGATCAAGTTTGACTTGCAATTGGGAGAAAGCTTTTATCATCCCATGTTGGGCGATTTGGTCCAGCGCCTGCTCAGTTCCGGATTGGCGCAGCAAAGTGAAGGAGCGACATGCATATTCTTAGAGGGATACGATGCCCCAATGATCATCCGCAAACAGGATGGAGCGTTTCTGTACGCGACGTCAGACTTGGCCACTATCGAATATCGGCTAAAGCAATATTCTCCTGACGTCATTCTGTACGTAGTCGACCATCGTCAGAGCGAACATTTTGCCAAACTATTTGCGGCCGCTGCTGCCCTGGGCTACCATCACGTTACGTTGAAACATGTCAGCTTTGGCACCGTGCTCGGGCCTGACGGCAAGCCTTTCAAGACTCGTTCTGGTACCGTAATTGGACTGGAGTACTTGCTTGACGAAGCCGTCCAGCGCGCTTATCAAGTCGTTTGCCATCCAGAAAGGCTGCAAAAAGCCAATTTGCGCATGACAAACGAAGAACAGCATGCCGTCGCGGAAGCTGTGGGGTTAGGTGCGATTAAGTATGCTGACTTATGCCACAATCGAACCAGTGATTATGAGTTTGACATCGAGCAGATGGTCCAGTTGGACGGAAATACCTCAGCTTATATTCAATACAGTTTCGCGCGAGCGTCGAGCATTCTGCGCAATTCAGGAGTTGATCTTGGTTCGCCAAATGTTGATAGTTTGTCAATGGAATTAGTGAATACGGCGGAGCGCGACCTCGCACTGTATCTGCTGCAATTCGAAGACGTGCTGCATCAATGCTTGGAAGATTACCTTCCTAGCGTGTTGGTCGCATATCTGTATGGAATCGCCAAGCAGTATGCAGTTTTTTTCGATCAATGCCCGGTGCTGAAAGCCGACAACGAACACTTGATGCTGAGTCGATTGCGAATCTGCGACGCCACGTGCAAAACACTGCAAAAGGGTCTGGAACTATTAGGAATTGCCACTGTCCCGCGCATGTAAAACGCTGGCGTGCTTGAGCATTGAAACTGTGCGACCTGGGTCGCATTCGGGAATCAAAGCAGCACTTAGTAGGTATATTGCACTATATTGCATGCGAAATCATACTTGGTACGCAAACGTAAGAATAAGTTGGCTGGTTTGTCTATAATCCAGTTCGTCGTTTGTCTGATCGCACAGCGCTGCGGGATATAACTTTAGAAGCAAAATGCGAATGTGTGGAGTGCCCAATGGCAAACAAAGGTGAAAAGAAAGTCAACAAGTCTAAGTTAATTCGAGACACCAAGCGGGACAATCCGTCCCTTGGCCCAACCGAAATGTCGGCGATGCTCAAAGAAATGCACGGTGTCGAAGTCAATCCCGCTATGATTAGTACTGTCTTGTCGCAAGATCGAATTCGCGGGGGCAAACCTCTTCGGAGAGGTCGTCCACCAAAAGGCTCAAAGAAACCGGAATCTGCCGCCAAGTCCAACAGTTCTTCGGAAGGTCTCAACATTGAGAACTTGGTGCAAGCCAAATTATTGGCTGACAAAATGGGTGGAATCGGCGAAGCCAAAGCAGCTCTCGATGCGTTGAGTCGACTATTCCGCTAGTGGTTGGACCAAGCAGTGCGTGGACTATGCGCCTCAAGAATTTATGGAATCTCGGCTCGATTTGATCAACGAAGTACTTGGAATGTTGTTGATTTTGCAACCCGCTGTGTGAGCAAAGGAAGCTACGCCGATATTCGCTCAGCGGGTTATGATTCTTTCGCGATATGATTCTCGCCTGAAATAATCTCAGATCTGCGCGCAGTCTCTTGCTTCAGAACATTATCGCCTGTGTCAGCTCGCGCGTGTTAGTTTGGGGTGAATGCGATGTCTGTGCCGTCCATTTTGGCCGATCTGGACATTGCAAACCCCTTACGTCGATGTTAACCAAATCTGGCGTGTGCGGGATCTGTCAATGCAACGGTTGTTCATATTCCGACTGCCTAGAAACAATCGTTTCACGATTTTAAACATTGCCGGGATGTGTGGGAAAACATGGCAGCAGCGAGCATGTTGGAACGAATTCGAACGGCTATCGCTGCGGAATTAGGGCGATTGGGTATCCTTAATTCCAACGACCTACGCGAGACAATTCTGATACGCGAAGGTCTTTACTGCGGGCGCAAATTTCAGTGCCATGGTTTTAGCGTGATATGGTTTATCGAGGAGAATGAAGTTAAGTTCTTTGCTCCCAACGGCACCGTGATGGTCGCGACATCGCCTGAACGACTTCTGGATTCCATCGAGGAATCGGAGCGAAGAGCTGCTTAACGGCACCAGCATGCACTTGCCCCCAGCCCATCGCGCGCTCCCGTCATCTTATTAGCCATTCACACTTCACCATTATTTCATGATTGATTCTCAGCAATTACTAATCGATACCAACTCGATATTAGAAGAGTTGTTTGAGTGGGGAGCGCTGAAATGGATATGTAACGACAAAGTGTCGCCCGGAGCGCTTCAGACAATCGGTTGGTGCAAGATTTTCCCGGGTAAGCGAAACCCTTTACATTATCACCCGAATTGTGAAGAGACACTCCTGGTCGTTCGCGGTCGAGGCCGGCACAGTTTGAATGATCAATACTTGACACTCGCGCCTGGAATGTTGCTGCGTGTGCCAAGTGGTGTACGACACAATTTCGAAAACTGCGGTGCTGACGATTTAGAATGTTTGATTACTTTCTCGTCAGGTGATCGCCAGACTATTTTCGTCCAATAATTGCACTTGCCAAAAAAATATCGGTATGGTGCGAATTGGACTATCGAATACCGAGCTGGCGCATTTTCTGCTGTAGACTTTGACGATGCATTCCCAGCCGCTTGGCAGCGGCTGTGATATTCCCGGATTCTTGGTGCAAGGCTCGTTCGACAGCTTGTCGGTCATAATCATCCAATATTGCTTGATGCGCGGCTGCCAAAGGCAATTCCAGGTAGCGTTCAAAGTTACTGGATGCTTGGCAGTTGGCGGCTGCTTGAAGACCAAGATCTGTGGATGTAATTTGCTCGCCTTCTTTCATCGCCGCCGCGGACTGAACTCGCTGTTTTAGCTCACGAACATTTCCCGTCCAAGGATGTTGTATTAGCGTGGCAATCGCCTCCGAAGAAAACTGACATTGCGATCCTGCAAACTCTGCGGCCAGTGGCAGAATATCCTCGCGTCGATGCCGCAATGGCGGAATCACCAATTCGATTCCTTTCAACCGAAAGTACAAGTCCTGCCGAAACGCCTTATCGGCAATCGCCTGCTCCAGGTCCTGATGAGTTGCACTGACGACGCGAACGTCAACCGTGACGTTTTGCTCGCTTCCTACGGGCTGGACAACGGACTCTTGCAATACTCGCAACAATCGCGTTTGAACTGCGTAAGGCATATCGCCAATCTCGTCCAGCAGCAACGTTCCTCCATCGGCTTGTCGAAACACTCCATCGCGTGGTCGATCGGCGCCCGTGAACGCGCCCTTCACATGCCCAAACAACTCACTCTCAATAAGCGACTCGGGGATCGCGGCCGTATTTACTGTGACCAATGAGCGTCTGGCTCGAGCTCCGCGTTGGTGCAATTCTCTGGCCACCAGTTCCTTGCCGGTTCCACTCTCGCCTCGAATCAGCACCGGGAGATCCGAACGGGCCGCGCGTTCAATCTGTCCAAACAGATTCTTCATCGCCGGGCTGGAACCCAAAATGGCTCCAAACCGATTCGACGAACCAACCTCTGCTTGCAAAGCTGCGACTTGATTTTGCAAAGCAACTCGTTGTTGCGACCGACGAGCGATTGCTCGCACGAGCTCGACATCGTAGGGTTTGGTTAAGTAATCCGCGGCTCCACGGCGAATGCACTCGATCGCTTGGCTGACGGAATCATTTGCCGTAACCACGATGATTTCAGGTCGACTGGCCAGAGTGGACTGTTGAAGTTCGGACAGGACCGCGAGGCCATTCTTGCCAGGCATGTTCAGATCGAGCAGAACCAGATCGGGACCTTCCGATTGTATGCACGACAGCGCAATTTCGCCATCTGCGGCTTCCAATATCTGGCGATCCGTTCCACGCAGCGCTTTGACCATCGCATAGCGCGCGGCAGGTTCGTCATCAGCGACCAGAATCTTCATGAAGATGGCTTTCCTCAATGGCTTGCGAAAGGTGTTCAACTAATTCCGTTGCGATTACAACGTGCGACCGCTGGGCTCGTTGTGCCATTTGACCCGACAGTCCATGAAGGTACACGCCCAAATGCGCTGCTTCACGTGGCGTAAGTCCTTGGCAAACCATCGCGGCAATAACACCAGTCAACACGTCACCGCTGCCAGCGGTGGCCATGGCAGGTGTACCGGTTGCATTGAGTACCAGCGACAGGCCATCGGTGATCAAGCTGTGCTGGCCTTTCAGGACGATGATCACACCCAGCTCTTTGGCCGCGCCAATCGCTTTGCGCCGCTGTTCCTGTTTGTCGTTTGCCGGACATCCACACAAACGAGACCATTCGCCGGGGTGGGGTGTGAGAATCCTCAAACCGCGGCACGGTTGGCGCCAATGGCCTCGTTCGGCAAGATTATTCAAACCGTCGGCGTCTATCACGACAGGGCAGGGGGCTTGAAAATAAATTTCGCATACCAGCCTCGACAATTCGGGACTACGGCCAAGTCCGGGACCGATCGCAATGCATGTCGCGCGGTCATACCAGCTCTCGATTATCGGCAAGGCTGCTGACGAGAGCACGCCAATATTCGAATCGGGCAACGGAATCGTCATCGCGCAGGGATTGAAAGCCGCTACTGTCTCTAGGCAACGATCGGGAACCGCGAGCGTAACTAGGCCGGCGCCGGCGCGCAATGCAGCCAGACCAGATAAAGAAATCGCACCGGCCATGCCGCGGCTGCCTCCGATCAACAAGGCATGTCCAAACAATCCTTTGTGGCTGTCCATTGGCCGCACAGGCAATCGGGGCAGGGGAGGGCAGGGGAGTTCCGGAAGTGCTTGCTCCATCGCTCTAAAAACCTCATTTGCCACTACGGACTTGGTGCAAGGCAACTTGCCGAGCGATTAGCCCAGCCACGTATCCGCCCTTGAATCCCGCATCGACGTTGACTACCGTAACGCTCGCCGCGCAACTACTTAACATGCTTAGCAGCGTCGTGATGCCACCAAGATTCGCTCCATAGCCGACGCTGGTTGGAACCGCAACGACTGGACAGCTCACCAGTCCACCGACGACACTTGCCAAAGCGCCTTCCATGCCCGCAACGACAACGATCGCTACCGAATCGCGCAATTCACTGATTCGCGATAACAAACGATACGGTCCCGCCACGCCGACATCGCACACGACCTGGACTCCGAAGCCCATCCAAGCCAACGTCTCGATCGCTTCGCGCGCGATCGGCAGGTCGGTGCTGCCTGCGCTGACCACGGACACGCAACATGGTGCTGCAACTCCATGCAACTGCTGCGGCACTCCAGGCTGCTTGATTTCAGTGTGGGAAACGCGCAACGTTCTTCCGAGCACATCGTAGCGCAGGTACGAAAAGTGTTGGCACAATTCTCGAAATGTTTCCGATGTTACGCGCGTGACCAGAATTTCCTGGCCACCAGCGGCGAGCAGTCGCTGGGCGATCTCCACGATGGACTCGACCGATTTGCCACTGCCAAAGATCACTTCAGGGAAACCACATCGACGAACTCGATCAAGGTCTGGTTGATGAGCACCTCCCACAGGGTGCTCGCACTTGAGAATTCGCTCGGCAAGATCGCTCCATGCGATGCGACCTTGCTTGGCCAGCTCAACCCAGCTATCGATCGATTCATTCATTAGCTAGTTGCCTTGAAACCACGTGGCATTGATTGGCTCTTGTCCACCAGCGGTGATGATCGAGCGGAGCAGGGCAGGGCTGATATCTCCGGGGATCCAGATGGCACGCCCATCCGCCAGGACCGCAGTAGCACCTCCCGGGTGATTGCCACCGATCGCATTTGTACCCAATGCTCCAATCGTCGTATTGAGTTTGGCGAAGTCGATATCGAATGGCTGCGACCATTGGAATTGCCGATTGCGAATTTCAACGACCAGGAGTGTGTTGGCCGCACCATCGGCAATTTGCGAGGGAGCCAATGGGCCGCTGGGTGGAAATACCGTTCCGCTTCCAGTCACCAGAACATAATTCGACTCCGCCGCGGCCAGCGTGTTCCTTGCCTTGGGCGAAATGAACACTTGCGGACACTCAGCAATCAATTGCGCGTTATCTGCTGAATCCCAGGGTTGGTCAAAATTATATCGCGCATACAGATTGTTCTCACCGAGGTAAGGCAGAATTAAAACGCGCCAACTGTGCATCGGCTTGCCTGTACTGTCGTTGATTACTGGAGGCGGATATGTCCCGTAATCCACGGCGTATTCATTCAGTGCTTGGGCAATTCTCTGGAGGTTATTCATACAGGCGACGGAATCGCGCCGAATTCTTAAGCTCAACAAGGAGGGCCAAAAGATCCAGTAGGTGATTCCACATATCGCGCAGATCGATAAAGTGATGGTCACAACGCGCTGAACCAGCCTGCGGAATTCGACCGTCACCTGCGTTGGTCCAGTCTCCAGGTGCTTGCTGTGAACAGGCCGAACGATAGGATTGGCGATGCGCTTGGGTTGGGGAATCGTGATCGGCTTGCCGCAACCAACACACGCTCCTTGTTGTCCGACGAACTGTTCATCGACCACGGTCTTCTTGAAACAATAGGGGCAGGTAAACTCAAAGGGCATAGAGTTGGTATTCGCTGGGGTTGGTGCTCACGGCAATCTCACTTGGCGACCGACCAAACTTGGAATTCAATTGCTAACTGTCAATAGATTTTACATTGACCGAGCGGGATATGGACATAGGTAGGTCCGGGTCGATAAAAACTGAACCCGAGGCGTTAAACAGGCGCAGGCGTCGTGATCGCAAGTTTCGCGGTTGTCCAGGGTAGGGCAGGGGGCAGCAAAAATGCGAGCAGTTGTTCAACGAGTTTCCCGATGTCACGTATACGTCGGCGAGGAAATCGTCGGAGAGATCAGGCAAGGACTGCTAGTCCTGTTGGGCGTAGCCGTCGGCGACGAACTGGCCGACGCGAAATTGCTCGCTGATAAATCTGCCGGCCTGAGGATATTCTCCGACCAGGCGGGCAAAATGAATCTCAGTGTGCGAGATATCAATGGTGGCGTGTTGGTGATTAGTCAATTTACCTTGCTCGGTGACGCGCGAAATGGAAAACGCCCCAGCTTCACTCAGGCTGCTCCTCCCGACCATGCGAATGAACTATACGAGTTCTTTTGCGAGCAACTGCGGCAAACAGGGATTGCCGTTGCGACGGGACGCTTTCGAGCTGACATGCAGGTTCACCTGATTAACGATGGCCCTGTCACTATCTTGCTCGACAGCCGCAAGCTATTTTGAAAAATTGTCGTGATTCGCTCCAGGAACCAACGATTTATCAAGCCGTAACGAAAGTTAGTTCGCGGAGCACACCTCGACAATGCTACCTTAACCATTCCTGACCGCGCTCGATCAAGATCTGTAAGAACTGACTGGCAGTCTGCTGGCTAACTTGATCGGTGGGACCAAACTTCGCCATGAATCCATGGTCTTGGTAAACCAAGAACGCCAGCGCGGTCAGTTTCAAATAAGTCAGAGTATTGGCAACGCCGTCATTGCCCCATAATTTCAATGCTGTCCCAAAGGAACTCTTATACTGGAATTGTCCACGCCGAAATTCGACGGACCATATTTCGTCGAGCAGCAGATGGCTGAGAAATCCGAGCACGACTGCGCACGTCTTGAAAATCCGGACGTTCATTTCGGCGCTCGAAATTACCAGAAACGCGATCATACCCACGATGATTGCTGCTGGTATGCTGTGCCACATGCCGCGATGTACCGTATAGCGTCGAAAGATCTCAGCGACCCCAAAACGGATACCCAGATACACCAGCGCTGCCACGAGAACCATCGACTCGTGGCTCATGTTTAGCCGCTGGAAACGATCGACCATCAGCATGGGCACGATAGCCGCTGCCAGCGTCGTGGCTTCCCGCAGTGGACGACCGGAGCTGCTATCCAAGTCCGGCAACATTCCACTGACGCTGCATAGCCCGCCAGCGATCAAGCAAGTCTGTTCCGACATCCCCAACTGGTATCCGGCGATCCCATAAACAACTCCAACGGCGGAGCTGGTGAGCATGTGGGTCCTAAAATCAGCCATGAGTTGAACTCCGTTTCCGCCATGCTTACGGGACTACAACCGTACACTTCTGTCCCAAGCAACCGTTCGCGAGCAATTATTTTGTTGGGCGCTACCCGTTAAATCCGTACTGTGGCAGCCAAGGCGAATACTAGAAAATTCTTTGCCCAATAACAAGCTCGCGTCGCGTGTCGCAAAATGACTTTTTGCGACACAATCGCTCTTCGTTTTTGATGGACCGTGTGCTACAAGCGTGTGTAATTAAATTGACAATCAGCAAATCACCAATGCAAGCAAATCAGCGCAAGGACGCAATCGATGCAGGTTTACGATCTTATTATGCTCGTGGTACTCGGTATGACGACCATCTTTGGCGCAATCAAGGGCTTTGCTTGGCAGGTCGCGTCCCTGGCATCAGTCGCGGTTAGTTACGTGGTGGCTTATCGTTTCCGGTTCGATTTGGCTGCCATGATCCAAGCGACACCTCCTTGGAATGTCTTTCTGGCCATGCTGATCCTCTATGTTTCAACCTCGTTCGTCATATGGGTTGCGTTCCGGTTGTTTAGCGGCGCGATCGATCGAGTTCGGCTGAAAGAATTTGATCGACATTTGGGAGCCGCATTTGGGCTCAGCAAGGGAGCCATCTATTGCCTGCTGATCACCATGTTCGCCATGACGCTGCTCGGGCCTAAACAGCAGTCAGCAATCTGTCAGTCGCGGTCGGGTTACTACATCGCTTCCGCACTAGACAAGGCCGTCGGTGTGCTGCCGAAAGAAATTCACGATGTCGTCGGTCCATATTTACGTCAATTGGATGAAAAGCTGCGGCGCAATCAAGGTGCTAATCCTGACGATGCGCAGCCCAATAGTGCAACTTGGAATATTCCTGGATTCTGGCCGGCGGGGAGTGAACCGCAGCCGCAGACGCCGGGAAACCTAATGGAGTTCCAAGTCCCGCAGACGTTCCCGCCGTTGACTACACCGGGAAATTCCGGGCGAGCAACTTTCGAAAATCCTGCCGCCAATACCCAGCCGATGATCCTGCCGCAACAGGCCCAGCAGCCTTCGTTTGGCGGATTCAATCGTTAGATTAGATCAGCCGCTCCAGTCCAGTTAGCCGGCGAAATCTTAAGTGCTTTAACTGCAGCGAAGAGGCGCCACGAAATTCGCATTCGCTTTTTCTAGAAACTACGTTTTTCCTTGAAAAAACCAGGGTCCAACCGAACATAAGAAACATTATCGGACGTTGCGTACGGCTGAATAATCTCTTGAATTTCATTCGAGCTCACCAAGCAATCCAGGCTCCAGATGTCGTGGTGAACTTCGCCGATGCGTTGTAAGCGATCCTAGCGAAGGTTTCCGCGATGGACTTCCCGCGCCGCCGATTCTGCTGATCAGCCAGCGGCGCCCGTGGGCGAAATTGGCTCGCTTTGCGATTGGTCGATGAAGACTCCCATGCGGCGAAATTTTTCATACCGTGTATCCGCAAGATCATCGAGCGACAACGACTTCAGTTGTGCCAGTGTTCGTGTGAGGTAGTTTTTCAATCGGGCCGCCATTTGATGATGATCGCGATGCGCGCCGCCGATCGGTTCTTCGATAATGTCGTCGATCACTCCTAATTGCTTCAAATGCTTGGATGTAAACCTGAGCGCTTCAGCCGCCTTGGGTGCGTGCTGATGACTTTTCCAGAGTATCCCAGCACAACCCTCAGGACTAATGACGGAGTAGTACGCGAACTCCAGCACCGCCACTCTGTCGCCCACGCCGATTCCAAGAGCGCCTCCCGAGCCACCTTCACCGATCACAATACAAATGATCGGCGTACGCAATTGACTCATCTGAAACATGCTCTCCGCGATCACTTGAGCCTGGCCGCGCTCTTCGGCAGCGACGCCAGGGTAAGCACCCGGCGTGTCGATAAAACAGATGATCGGCAATCCGAATTTTTCGGCCAACCGCATCTTGCTCATCGCCTTGCGATAACCCTCTGGGTGCGCGCAACCAAAATTGCATACGGCTCGCTCTTTGTAGGTCCTGCCTTTTTGATGACCAACCACCATGACTTTGAATTGATCAATCTTGGCCCAACCAGTCAGGATCGCGCGATCGTCACCGAAATGCTTGTCACCATGCAACTCCACAAATTCATCAAAAGCAAGCTGTAGGTAGTCGCGCGTATAGGGTCGGTGTTTATGTCGCGACACCTGAACAGTTTCCCAAGGCGTCAGTTTCGAGTAAATCTCGCGAGCCAGCGTATTGAGTTTGCGCCGCAATTCTCCGATCTGCTGATCAACCTGAGCCGTTAACGGCCTGATCAACTCGAGTTGACGAATCTGCTGTTCCAACTCCAAAATCGGAGATTCAAAATCTAGTCCGCTTGATTTGTCCATGGCTGCTTGGGTCTTTAATTCTCAACTCGCCCAGTAGATTGGAAATCGTCGAAAATGCTGTTTTCTGGTATTCGCGGGGCCTTTTTGAAGATCTTCACAACTCGCAATTGCTTGGCAACTTCCCACAGCGATTCAATTCTCTGGGCTGGTTGCTTGGCCATCATACTACGCAACAGTGCGGCAAACTCGGAAGTGATATTGTCGTTAATCACTAAAGGCGAGGGTATTGGCGCGCTGATGTGCTTGTTTAATAGGTCGTTAGGGCTTTCGCCAGTAAACGGCACCTTGCCGGTGGACATTTCGAATAAAACACAACCAAAGCTGTAGACGTCCGCGCGCTGATCGAGCGTCTTACCGGCAATTTGTTCAGGCGACATATAGCTGCGCGTCCCCTGAATATTCTTGGATTTTCGACTCAGCATTTTCGCAATTCCCGATTTGATTTTTTGCGAAATCGTAAAGTCGATCAGCTTAACTACGCCTTCGCGACTAACCAGGAAATTATCTGGCTTGATATCACAATGCACATATCCTTGTGTATTCATAAATGATAGCGCTTCAGCACACTGCATCGCTACCTTGTCGAGCATAAAGGCGATGGAATCGGGCCCGCGACGGAGCGCTTGCTTGATATTCAATTCACTAAATAATTCCATAGATATATAGGGAGCTGGACCATCCAGAACCAAATCATATACCTTAATAATATTTGGGTGCGGTAATTGCTTGGCGATCGCATATTCATTCTTAAGGTAACCGAGTTCAACTTTGTCGTCTCTAAAGTCGGGTCGCAGTACCTTCAGTGCAAATCGTTCGTTAGTGTCCGAATTAATCGACTCCCAGATTTGGCACGAATTACCCATGCGAATCAAACGCGTCAAGCGGTGTTTGCCCAAGAAATCTCGAACCTTGGTCATGCCAAACCCTTTTGGAAAAATGTAACAGAGCCCCTGCGAACCGAGCTAGACACTCGTACCGCGAATGCATGGGCGATCGCCAGCGCCGGGCTTCAGCGGTATTTTCGGCAGAATTTTCTTTTTCGCCAAGGTCGTCATCATACGCCAAACACCAACCCTACGAAAGCCAGCGCCTGCTGGACGGCTGCACGGAACCTCGAAAGCTAGGTTGTTCGCAGGATGGAGAGGTCAACAAGTTTGGCTGAGCAATTCGTGGTAAACAGCCCGAATTTTCTGTGTCATTGTTTGATGGCGAAACTGGTCGGTGAAGAGTTTTGCGCCCCCCTGCCCTAGCCTGTCGCGTAGCGACCGGTCGCACGCAAGCTGTATAATGGCATCCGCCAATTGTTGAGTGGATTTGGGTGGCAGCAGAAATCCTGTTTTTCCAGGTAAAACTACTTCCCTAGCTCCGTCGACGTCGTAGCTGATCACTGGCAATCCGGATATCAATGCCTGGGGCAGAGTTCGGGCCAGCCCCTCGCGCAGGCTGGTATGCACCAGCATGTCCATCGCGCCCAGATAGAAAGGAATTTTGGACGGCGGAACCAAGCCTGTGAAAAGAAAGCGAGACTCCAACCCCATGGCACGAATCTGAGCTTCGAGTGAGCGTCGCAAAACCCCATCACCCACAAGCAGAAACTTGCATGTGGCTTCACGCTGTGCAACTCGCTCCGCAGCAGCGATCAGGTACTCGTGTCCTTTGAGATTAAACAGCCGTGCGATCTTACCGACAACAATGTCTTCTTGACGCAAGCCCAACTCTTGCCGCGCCTGCTGGCGGTGCTGGCTGGCAGTTCGAAATGGTTCGACGTCCATTCCGGAATAGATTGTCGTGAATTTCTCGCGCGGACCGATACTCGCTTCCACCATCAGATCGGTCATGGCGTCAGCGACACTAATCAGTCGATGGCATCTCTTGGCAGCCCAGCGTTCGCAGGCAATAAAAAACCACCTGGCAGGAAAAGTTTGATAGGGATGGAACGGTGCTCCATGAACTGTATGTACGATTGCTGGAACTCGGCACGCCCACGCAGCGGCTCGTCCTAACATGCCGCCCTTGGCACTATGCGTGTGCACCACATCTGGCTGAAAGGTCTTAATAACTTTAATTAATGACTTATATGCAGCACGGTCGCGCATTGGATCAATTGATCGACGCAGCGAATCCACGACATGGACGCTCAGTCCCCCTGCCCTCCCCTGCTCCAGCAAACGTCCTTCGGGGCCAATCGCAGGACCAGTTACCAGCAGAACTTCATCCCCGAACAGCTCTTTCAGGTCGATGCAATTAAATAGTGTATTTTCCTGCGCTCCACCAATAATCATCCGGGTAATGATGTGCATCACGCGCATTACGATGACGCCTGTCCGACTAGTCCCTGCAGGCTCGGTTCATCTTGTGGATAGAAGACCTTTAGCAAGAATAATCCTTCCGGTGGAGCTGTTTGTCCGGCCGCTCTACGATCGCGGGCCTGCAATACATCGGCCATCCAGTCGGCAGACTTACGACCATGCCCAACCTGCACCAAAGTTCCGGCTATGTTGCGCACCATGTTGTATAGAAACCCGTCGGCCTCCACTTCGATATCTACGTCCCATCCATCCATGGCCTTGCGAGATTGAATCGCGATCTCGCGCACCGTGCGATTAGTTGACTTGCGCGGGCTGCCGCCGGTCTGAAAGCTGGCGAAATCGTGACAGCCTACCAGATATTGCGCAGCCTCACGCATTGATTGAACGTCGATCAAGCGCGGGGTCCACCAATGAAATCGCTTGCGCAATGGGTCAGCAATCCGCGACGCATAGATTTGGTAGCGATAGCGTTTACCAACGCAATCTTGGATCGGATGAAACGCCAGCGGTACTTCTTCAGTGTGCCGAACCACGATGTCTCTGGGCAGGAATGTATTTAGCGCGAATGTCAAATGGATCGCTGATGCTCGCCACAGATCGGTAGTGAAGGCCACCACTTGACCAAGCGCATGCACGCCGGTATCCGTCCGACTGCTAGCGCGAGTAATAATGTTCTTGTGACCAGTCAATTTGCAGATCGCCTCTTCGACGACAGCTTGGATCGATGGATGGCCTGTTTGACGTTGCCAGCCACAGTACCCCGATCCATCGTATGCAAGCGTCAGCTTGAACGTGCGCTGTGCGTGTTCGACAGAGTCGGCAAACGCCTGCGGTGGGATTGAAGCTGCGTTAGGATTCGGCAAGTTAGGCGGACACATTGGCCAATTTATCGGAAAGCAGTTTACCGATCTGAACCGCGTTCGTGGCTGCACCCTTGCGAAGATTGTCGCTCACGCACCAGAAACTGATTCCGCACGGATGGTCCAGGTCTTTGCGCACCCGCCCCACAAAGACATCCGCCTTGTTCGCGCAATCGCGAGGCATGGGGTATCGTTTGTTGCCCAGGTCGTCGACCAAAGTAACTCCCGGCGCGGCGCGAAACAGTTCTAGGATTTTCGATAACTCCAGGGGCTCCGCTGTCTCGCAATAAATCGATTCGCTATGCCCGATCAGAACAGGCACACGTACGCAGGTGGCGTTAATAGCGATGGAATCGTCGCCTAGTATTTTGTGAGTTTCGCGCACCATCTTCATTTCTTCGGATGTAAATCCTTGGTGTTTCGGTGAGCCAATCTGAGGTATCAGATTAAATGCGATTGGATACGGAAACATGGATGGCTGTTCCGCCTGTTGGCTTAGATTATTCCGAGTCCCCACAATTAATTCGTCTTGGGCGGCCAAACCGGCTCCACTTACAGCCTGATAGGTGCTAACCACCACTCGTTTGATTCCAGCGGCGTCATACAGTGGTTTGAGTGCGACGACCATTTGAGTTGTGCTGCAATTTGGGCTAGCAATAATTCCATGATGCGTATCCAGCGCCTGAGGATTTACCTCGGGAATCACCAGTGGCACGTCTGGGTTCATTCGATAGTAAGCACTTTCATCGACGACGATTGCACTTCTTGCTACCGCCCATGGCACAAATTCGGCCGCCACTTCATCGGGTGTGCTGGCGATGACGACATCGACTCCGTCGAAGGCATCCGGTGACAAAACTTGTACTACATGTTCTTGATCGCCAAAGCGCACTTTGGTTCCCGCAGAGCGAGGCGATGCGAGAAGTTTTAGATGCTTGAACCTCAACCCTCGCAGGCGAATTTCTTCCAAGACAATTCGGCCAACCGCACCGGTCGCGCCCACTACGGCCAAACTATTAATCACAGTTCACCTTTAAAGATTATTTTACGCTGCCAAACCTAAAACGTATTGTGAGTTTACTCAACCTAGAATGAATCGCAAATGAGCCCATGGTGATTCCTGCGCCACATTCATCATCGTTTGATTTCCAGTGGCGCTCGTCCAGCAGTCGTAGGAGGCGGCGGAACATACTTGTCGGTTTCATCAGTAATAGGATCCGAACTAGATGCAAAACTTGCGTCTTCAAACATTCGCGGCGGGAGATTTTTGTCGATTTCTGGCTGGACGAATTCGATCACCGCATTTAGTGGACTCGAGTCTCCCACTGCGGCCATTGGATTGGCTTTCCATTGCTCCACTCGGAACAACCACAACTGGTTTGGCGCAGCTCGCCCTAGTGCGACGCGCACATACGTGGGTAGCAATCCAGTTTTACTTTTATGGTCGAGCAACGAATCGATGGGAGCGAACGCGCGGACCCTGACTGGTTCCTTTGCCGCTTCCCCCTTGAGCAGCCACACGTCGTCGTCGCCGATACGGTCTACTTGCACATCGAACCAACGATATTGCTGGCAAAGCTTGCGCAGAATTTCCCCTTGGCCTCCGATCGCCAAATACATCGTGATAACGGGATCTTCAAAGTAGGCTTTAGAGATCGGCACGAATTCATGAACTTTGCCAATGTCCACGCGTCGACGTTCGACCTTGTCACCCATGATGTTGGTGGTATGAAGTAATTTGCCGTCACTGACTTGGGAAAAGCTATTTAATTGATCGCCGGCGGCAAATCGCAAGCTCATCTTTAGCTTGCCCGTTCCGCCACCGGCATGGGCATATTGGCCAAATCCCACCATCTCCCGGTCAAATAGCGCAATTCTCTGCTTGACGTGACATCTCCTGCCCTCGCCCCAGACAGCCTGAAGCAGGGCATTGATCATTAATTGCGATGCTCGCGCTTCGTTAGAAATTGGCGTTTCGATCGAGTCTACGACGGGCGCGTCCGAGCGCACGTTGGCTTGACCTGAAAACGGCAATGGTGGCGGCAACGGCAATAGTTCACCGTTTGCCAGCGGAACTTGAGCAGGCGCGAATCGTACCAGATTCAATGCTAGCAAAAGGACACTCAGAACAAGAAATCGACTGGTTAAACAATGCTCATTGCCTAGCTGGCCAGCGGGCGCTTGGCAGTAGTTCTCAGCATTCGGTTTAGGCAATTTGCTCCTCATAGTTCGGTTATGCCGAATTTATCAAAGAAATGAAGCCAGTAAGTCCGAACATTAGTCCACAGTGGGAGATTTCCATTGATGGCGATCTTCCTAACACAACTGAAACAACCTCAGCGATGTGGGTGTGGAAATCGAAACGGCAAATCTTAGCGTCTGTCGGTCGATTGGGTCCAGCCGAATCCTGCGGAGCCAAGTCGCGCGTTTCAGCTTGCAAATTTTGAATCGTTCACACTCAGATCGTTTTCGATTGGCGGCAGACAAACCGGTATGAACTGGCCAGTTTGCCCAGACTAGGGGGATCAGCATGAGAATGCGAGTTTTCTTGGCAACGCTAGCCATGGTGGCCAGTGGATTCACTGGCTGCGCCCCGGTGCGTCACAATTTGCCTCCTGCTCAGCAATTGCTAGAGCCAGGTCCAGGCGTGGGCGGACCGGGTCCGGGCGTGCTTTCGCCTGACGTAGTTCCCGCATCAGCCGAGATGATGATCGGCGAAGCGGGTTGCGGTCCAGGCTGTGGTCCGGGTGGTATGATGAGCATGTCGGCTCCGGCGGTACAAGTGTTGTTTAACCGTCCGGAATCTATGCAGATTCTGTACGACATCGTAGGCGATGGCACATTCACCAGCGAACCGCTGGTAGTACCCGGTCGCTTGGAATTTCCAGCCGGAGGAATCTTCCGACTGAAATTAACAAATATCCAGGGCCGAGAGGGTGTCGAGCTCTACCCAACCATCGAAGTTGCCAACGGAAATCCGCGCACAGGAGCTTACCTGGCTCATAACGCGATTCCCGTGCAATTTACCGTAGATGATTTCGAACAAGTCTTGTCGGGCAACTTCGTAACTAAGGTAATTTACTTGCCCGACCCTGAATTCCAAGGTGACGCGTTGGTTGGTGTTGATGTGCTAGTTAGCAACCGTTTGGAACCAGGCTTGGACCCAATTGTAGAGGCCGACCGACGCGGTTCGATTTTAGCCATCGTTCGCATTGGCAACAAAGACATCGAAATGAGTGGACTCGGCGGAGGAGCAGGCTATGCAGCTCTCGGTCCCGATGGTTCGCCGATGTGTGGTCCAGGCGGAATGGCCGGCATGCCCCCTGCCCTACCCGGCATGGTCGCGGGAATGACTGCGCCGCAATATGGCATGACCTACACTGGCACGCCGATCGGTTTGCCCGGTCCTCCACACATTCCATTGGGAGTTCCGGCCGGTTTGAAGAAACATACGATCAGCAACCATACGCGAACCCATTTGCCTGATCCAGTGGAACACATGAAGATTCATGTTCGTCAGAATCCGGGTATCAGCTACCCACAGCCACCTAGCCGCGTGCGGATTCACGAGCAGAATATCCACCCAGGTGTTCCGACCGGTCGACCTGCTGCCTACCGGCACAACTCCCCTGTGGCAGGTTCAGGTGCCATGAACGGAGCTTATTGTCCGCCAAACTAGGTTGACAAGACTAATTGGTTGGGACGCACGACGCGTCCCGATCCGGAAGTAGAAAATTGAGCGATCGAGTGTGAAAGGCGACCAGTTGCCAATCGAGCGTCTGGTCGCTTTTTTCGAACTCGTCGATCTCGCAGAATATTGACGCCTTAACAAGGACGGATGCGCAATGTTTGCAAGTAAATCCAGTAGACTCGCAAGCCGCAAAAGCACCCGCCTGTTAAGCGAACGTACCGCTTGGCTTGCAATTTACACCTGTTTTGCTTTCACCCTCCCCTGCCCTGCCCTGCTGGCGCAAAGCTCGCAACCACCAGCTCATTATTTTTTGGATTCCGATTTACCTCCAGGTGCAGTTGGTAGTGCGCGGTTGTTGCGGGGTGGACCTGCAACTGGGTACTTTCAGCCAGTATCCGTTTCCGGTCCCGGAAGAACCGAAGTCTCTATCGCGCGCGATGGCCAGTTTCTGGCTCCCCTGCCCTCCCCGGTCAAGATCGGCATGCTAGTTGGAGCCGTCTACCGAGTGCGCGTGACCAATATTCCCAATCGGCCTGGTGAGGAGCTGTTTCCGACGATCGAAGTTGTCGATCGGTTGTGTGCTCCGCCAGGTCGTGAACACCGTTTTCCGATTCCCATCGTCCTCGACCAAGACGACTTGATCCAAGCGCTCGATGGAGCCTTGGTCACTCGCGTTATCTACTTGGAAGATTCGCAAAATGCAGCAGCAATCGCACAAATCCCAGGTGAGCAACGCGTCGTCGACGTCGAGCCAACCACCAACGCACTTCAAGTCGCAGATCAATTGGGGCGACCCATGGCGATCGTGCGCATTGGTTCGCGAGTTCCAAGCTCACAGAGCGACTTAACCAGTTTCCTGTATGGCTGTCCGCCCTGGATTCCCTTGCCACCTGTACCAACTCGAGCAGGATTAGTCGGCGCAGGGATGTGGCCCGATACGCCAATGTCCGAACCAGGACCCATGCGAAGCGAACGTCCCGAAGCCGATGAGCCTCGAATTCCACGCTCCTAAGATGTTGTTGCTCGCACAACAACTTGACGAGAGTATCAATGAACACGCCTCCTCATACTCGTTCGCAAACAATCCTCGACCGGCCAGCGCGCCAATTCAGCGTACCTAGCTGTTGCGCTCGCGCTATCCACGCCAACTCGTCTTCTCGAACTATGGGGCATGCCATGATACGGAACGTTCGCCAAGTCAACCGTCGTTGGCCGATCGCGGTTGGTTTGAGCTGCGGCGTTGCGATTGGCTTAATCAACTGCGCCGGTTGCAGCACTTTTTCTTGGCGCGGTTCCGCAGTCGGTCTGCCGACTAACTTGGGAACGAGTCCTTTCGTAGAAAGCCAGTTGGCTGAGAATTTATCGGTCCCATTCGCCAGTACGGCGATCCAACAGGTCAATCACAATGAATCGGTCCCAGAATCAACGGCCATTTACGAGAACCACTTTACCGATGTGGACTCTTCGTCATACGGAGCAGAATATGAAGCGGTGCCAGCACCTGAGAATTGTCCCAGCGAAGAAATCAATGTCTATGGCAATAGCAATTGTCAAATTAGTTCCTGTGCAGCTCGTCCAAACGGTCAATCATTGTGCTTCGATCCTCAAGAGTATCTATTCGACGGAGGTGATCGTGACCCGCGCGTCACGGTTCAGCCCAATGGAACAATTCTAGGGCTCAACGCCGAAGATACTGTAGTGCATTACGAAATGATGGATGGCGAGCAATGCGTCGCAACGACGAATCGAGTTCCCATCTATGCTCCGAGATTCGGTGCTGTGCGGAAAGTTTCCGGCACGATGCTGGCCGAACGATCGGTAGGTCCGCGACCAATCCTAGCACCTGTTGGACCTTCAGCATTCAAAGATACTGGACTCGCCAAAATCGTCGCGCTGCCTGTCGGTCCTAAAGGCCAAGAATCGGTCAAGCTGATCGATTCCTTCCGCGATCGCAATCGCGGTATACCGGCGGAAAGCGTCCTGCCGCCGATCCCAGTCAGCGACGCTCTTGCACCGCTGGTGAACTTGAATTTCTTTCGCACAGGAAGGATGGAGGAATCTGAGGCTGCCGCGCTCGGCAGGTTGCTTGCCAACGCTAGGACTTGGAGCCATCCAGAATCGTTAGTAGTAGCCATCGACGGTCGCGCGGCGCTTCAAACTGTCGATTCCAAGGGGGCTCAAGAAGTCTACATTTACGAGATTCCTCCCGGCGGGTGTTCATTACGGGTTTGCAAAGCGGCATCGCATATTGTCGCCGAACCGGGGGATATTATCCAATTTACCCTACGATTCGACAACGTTGGCGCTCTGCCGGTAAAAAAGGCAACAATCACGGATAGCTTGTCAACCCGTTTGGAGTATATTGACGGTAGCCAGCAAAGCAGTCTGAAAGCCAAATTCATCATTGAGGAGAATGATGCTGGCTCGTCAGTACTGAAATGGGAGATCGATTCGCATCTAAAAACTGGTGAAGGAGGAGCGGTTCAGTTTCGATGCAGAGTTCGGTGATTGAACAGTATCGGCTCGCGCTCGGATGGTTGATTTCCTGCTGTGTTTTGCGAGTAAATAATCCGCAGGTGAACTACCTGCATAGTAGACTGTACGTGAACCTATTTCGTTTTATGGCGTCAAAGTAGGCGATCTAGGTGAGCTGCTCGTTTATTTACTCACAGATAACAATTGACATGCTTGGATCTCGCAGGAGATCCTACTACCAAGTGCGCTCGGCGACTCTGCATGGAAAGTACCCAAAATAGACTCGATAGCATCGAGGGCCTCCTCCTGGGTGTCGCGATTGGCGACTCTCTCGGGTTTGCGCGCGAAGGCCTAAGTCGCCGCACGGCCTTGAGAATGTTTGGGCGGTCGCCCTTGAAGTACACTTTATGGCCTCGTGCAGGTTTGTACAGCGATGACACACAACTGATGCTGCTCGCAGCGCAAAGCGTGGTTTGTTCGCGAAGTGATTCGGAAACTTTTCTAACCGTATTCAGAAGACGGTTGGCATGGTACGCAGTTAGCCTTCCGGTCGGAGTTGGCCAAGCGACTTGGCTGGCCGGACTAAAATACTGGGTCTCATGGTTGGGCGTCCCCGGCGCATGTTGGTCGGCGGGAAATGGACCGGCGACACGCAGTATGCTGATATCTTTAGCATTGTATCGGACTGGTCATCGAACTTGGAAATGGGTACACGACAGCGCCAGAGTAACACACTCGCACCCGCACACGTCAGACGCTTGTGGTGTATTGGCCCTGTTAGCTGAAATCGCTGCCACGAATCGCCCTGGAAAACTAGATACCCAGGCAGCACTTCAACGCATTATGCAGACCAGTCAAATTGTAATGCTACGAGAACGGCTGGAGGAACTAGCACCTATGCTAGAGGCCAAGCGCAGTCCAAGCTACGTAGCGCGCCATTTCGGTTGGCAACATGGTATCAGCGGATACATTATTCCGTCGGTGATCATGGCAGCCTACTGTTTTTTGCGATACCCAACCGACTATCGCCGATGTGTGGAAGCCGCGATATTACTTGGCGGCGATACGGATTCAGTAGGTGCCATAGCGGGCGGTTTGGTAGGCTCACACATCGGCAAGTCAAACTTGCCGAAGGACCTCGTCAAGCAGTTATCGGATTGGCCGCATGATCGCGAATGGATGCACGATATGGCTCTGCGTCTGACGCACTGGCCACACGGAGTGGACGACATTTTGACGGCCCCAAGTCTGCGTTCGCATCCGTTTTCACAGTTGCTGCGGAATATTATTCGCTGGCCGTTGGTCTTGCTGCACTTGATTCTGCGCATACCCTACGCATTTCGCAGCCTGTTGGGCTAAGTTTAATCGCAATACCGTTCAACGAACGTGGGATAAGCTTCCAGCTTGTCAATATCTTGTGCAAGCAATGGCGAAACTCCGCTACAGGTTGACAAGCTGGAAGCCTTGTTATACCCCACATCTTTCTTGACATAAGAATGATCGAATT
>SXGS01538394.1_pt1 | contig 23826 bp, 25 predicted proteins | sample 3174681 | NCBI WGS metagenome assembly SXGS01 (sample SAMN11356861, study PRJNA531348) | freshwater metagenome | isolation source: freshwater sample F1-80 | place: China: Fuxian Lake, Yuxi | collected 2017-12-25
CGTTCTCCACTACCGCGTTAGCGGCAACGAGCATACCTCATGCTACTCGATAACGAGTAGGAAGGTATAGTCTCATCGACATAACCTCACATGAAGTTGTATGCGAGAGGGCCGCGTCCTTGACCACTAGACTACAAGAGCTGGCTTAAAGAGCTATAAGTAATCATTTAAAAGATTATCTAAAAATCATAAGTAAAATTATCAAGTCGGTTAAAAATATCTCTTGGAATTTTTCCTTCCACTACATTTCCTTCTTGATCAATAGCAAATCTTAAGAATTTTTCTGGACCATTTCCAATAACTTGAATAACGCGACGATCCCAAACAGAAACATCAGCAGGATACTCTGAAATTGTATAATTAGCTCCATAAATTTTTCCATAAGCCTGTGAAATTCCAATGTCTGTATCACGAGTACTTTGCACAACTAAATTCGCTAAGCTATCATAAACTCGTTTTCCAAAATCATCGGCGTTTTCCATAATAAAATCCAAAAATTATGGTATTTAAACCTAATTAATGATCTTATAATTTGCTCAAAAAATTACGCAAAATTTAACCAATATGTTTAAACTTTCTAAGAACATCTATCAAGTTTGAAGGAAGATTTCTATCGGATCTACCATCATCCCAAATTGTATAACTATCTTTTCCATTATTCTCCAAAATTTGAACATATTTTCTAGAACTTATGAGATTCTCTCCAAAATTATGCACTAAAGTATAAAAATTTTCATCAATCCGTCCATAAGCTGTGCCTATTCTTATGTTTCCCTTAGAAAATTGAGAATTGATTGGGCGAACTGAACTAAGCAAAACTATTCTTTCAACTTCGCCATAAACCATTTTTCCAAAATCGCTCATTAAAAATGCAAAGAAAATCTATATTTAAATGTTGCAAGTTCAATTTTGAATAAGTAAATATCACTAAATTCTTGATAATAAATAAAATTATTTTAACTTTTCAAGAAACATCAGTCAGCGAGCACTTCGAATCCTGAAAAATAGCCCCGCCAGGATTACTTTAATTTGAGTGAAACGAAAATTTAAGTTGCCGATGACATCAGTCAGCGAGCACTTCGAATCCTGAAAAATAGCCCCGCCAGGATTCGAACCTGGGTCACCGGAGCCAGAGTCCAGTATACTTGACCACTATACTACAGGGCTTTTTGTTCCACAATGAACAAGTTACAATTTTCCATAATCAAATTGTTCTAAACACTTTGACATATAGAATCTTATATCAAAAGAGCAAGAAAATAGTATTTAAATTAATCTAAAATTAATTAAGAGCTTATAAGAAAGAGAGATATTTTTCATATAAATGTGCACAAGAGCGACATAAATTTATATATACAGAAACAATCTTCAAAGTTCAAGAAAGATGGATGATGAATTTATAGCTAAAAAAGAAGTGCAAGCACAAATAATAGATCTGACTGGAGATCAGAACGGAAAAAATAAAGCGACAGAAGAAGAAATAAATCAAATTTTAAGAACGATTGCTCCTGGAACAAATTTCAGAACAGCAATAGAAGGAATTGTCAATGCTGGAAAAGGAGCTTTAATTATAGTAGAAATTGATGGGATAGGTTCAATTCTCGATGGAGGTTTTAAAATAAACAGCAAATTTACTCCTCAAAGAATGATAGAGCTCTCGAAAATGGATGGAGCAATAATACTATCAAGAGATATGAAAAGAATAACTTACGCAAATGTTATGATTTATCCAGATAAAAAAATTCCTACGAAAGAAACCGGAACAAGACACAAAACTGCAGAAAGAACTGCAAGAATGATGAACACTTTAGTCATATCAGTTTCAGAAAGAAAAAAAGAAATAACTGTCTATTTTAAAAATTTTAGGCATGCTTTACAAGATGTAAATGAATTGCTCAGAAAAGTAAATGAACGCGTTCAATTAATAGAAAAACAAAGAGAATTATTTGATATTAATGTTGAAAAACTAACACAAATGGAACTAAGAAATTACCTTAACCTACAACAAGCTTCAACAGTTATACAAAAAGGAAGAATGATTGAAAGAATGGCATTCGATTTGAAAGACCTTCTCGTAGAAATAGGGAGCGAAGGTAATGTCATAAAAACAAGACTCAAAGAATTAGTATCAAATGTAGAAAAAGAAACGAGTTTAGCGATAAAAGATTATACTAAACTTGATTTAAAGAAATCAAGAGTTTTGATAAATAGTTTGAATTACGACGAGCTTATTGATATGGATAATATAACCAAATCTTTGGCTTATGAACAAAACATCAAAGTAGATAGAATAAGAGGATGGAGAATACTTTCAAAGACATCATTGGAAGAACAAGACATAGCAATATTAACAAGAGATCTCACGAGTTTAGGAAAAACTATTCATTCCAACTTAAATGCTTATAAGAATTCACTAGGGGAAGAAAAAGCAACATTGTTTAAAGAAGAAATTGACAAAATAAAGTTAAGCTATTTCTCATAGGTAATGTTTAAAAACCTCTTTTTGTAAAAAAATAGATGAAACGCTCATCAAGACGCTGGAAGAAAAAGAATCAAATGCGATGGAAGTGGCAACGCAAGAGATTAAGAAAAGAAAAGAGAAAGAGAAAGTTGCATAGAGCAAGAACAGGATAATTTTAATTATCTGATAGTTTTATAGCCAAGCATGAAAAATAAACTACTCAATCTATTAATGTATCTATAAATTTCACTTCTTAACCCATTTCCTCTTAAAAGCCCTACAAGAGAAGTTTCCAAATCTCTACACCTTATTCTGCATTCATTAAATGAAATAGCCTCTTTACTATTGAATCTCACAAATTTATTTGGGGGGTCTCCTAAGGACTCAATATACAACTCAAGTTCATCTAAATCTTGTAAGGTTATTGGAGCATTAATACATTCCCCGGAACAATTCGCAATCTCTCCAGCAGTTTGCCATAACTTTTGCTGAATTTTTTTGAGAAAATTTATATGGGTACCATTATCATTAAGAATGACATAATCAATAGCTGACTGTAAATTGTCTATCTTGCCATTTGCAATAATTATAGGATCATTTTTAAGAACACGCAATCCAGAAAAGTCAGAAGTAAATCCTGAATCTCCTAGAGCCGTATATACTTTTCTAACCACATTTCAAGATGTGAAAAAGAGTAAATAAAGATTATGACAAGAGAACATAAATCTTTATAATGCAACACCAGTCTAAATTCAAGTAAAGAGGATAACATGACGCAAAGTGAAATTTGGACAGAAAAATATAGGCCATCAATATTTGATAATGTAGTGGGCCAACAAGAAATAGTGAAAAGAGTACGAGCATTAGTTCAAGCAATGAATATTCCACACATAATGTTTGCTGGACCAGCAGGTACTGGAAAATCCACTTTAGCATTAATAATAGTAAAAGAATTATTCAAAGAAAAATGGAAAGAAAATTATCTTGAACTAAATGCATCAGATGAAAGAGGAATAGATGTAGTTCGTCAGAAAGTCAAGGATTTTGCAAGGACCAAAGCTATAGGCACAGTTCCTTTCAAAGTAATTTTCTTAGATGAGGCAGATGCATTAACCACAGAAGCACAACAGGCATTGAGAAGAACAATGGAAAATTATACAAATACTTGCCGATTCATAATGTCTTGTAATTATTCAAGTAAAATAATAGACCCCATACAATCAAGATGTGTAGTTTTCAGATTCAAATTGTTAGAAAAAAAAGATATCGTATCTGTTATAAAAAGAATATCTGAAAATGAAAAATTAAAAATCACTGATGATGCTCTTGAAAATCTATATGAAATGAGTGAAGGAGATTGCAGAAGAGCAATCAATCTTTTACAAGCAACAGCATCAATAGCTTTGGACATAAACGCTGAAATGATACGGATGATAGCTTCGTCATCAAAACCCACTAATGTTAAAATTGTTTTAGATTATGCATTAGCAGGAGACTTCATAAATGCAAGAGAAAAAATGTTAGATATAATGTTAAAAGATAGTGTTTCAGGAACAGATATAATAAAAGCCATACAAAAAGAAATCTGGAATTTGCAGATAGAACCTGAAACAAAAGTTAAACTCACAGAAAAAACTGGAGAAACCGAATTCAGAATGAGTGAAGGTAGTGATGAATTCGTTCAACTTCAAGCATTATTAGCTTCATTTGTTCTTGCAGGTTCAAAAGAAGAAATTTAAAATGACTCTTCCAACAAATTTCGTTGAGAAATATCGTCCAAAAACAACAAAAGAAATAGTTGGTCAAGAAATAGCTATAATAGAAGTTAATAAATTTTTAAAAGAGTTCCCAAAAAAAGCAGGGCTTATTTTGCATGGTCCTCCTGGAACTGGAAAGACAACCCTCGCCCACGCTATAGCTAAAGAATTGGACTTAGATATATTTGAATTGAATTCTTCAGATTTGAGAAACAGGGCAAAATTAGATGAGATTTTAAAACCTGCATCTGAACAACATAGTCTTTTCAAATCTGGAAAGTTGCTTTTAATGGATGAAGTAGATGGAGTAACTGGAGAAGATAGAGGAGGCGTTCCAGAATTGATAAGAATTTTGGAAAAAACAGCTCATCCGATAATTATGACTGGAAATGATATTTGGGATTCTAAATTTTCAGAACTAAGACCAAAATGCAAATTAGTAGAAATGAAACCTATAACAATAGAAAATTTAGTAAAAGTAATTCATAGAGTTTTAAAACAGGAAGAAATTGAAGAAAATCCTCATTTTCTAAAACAGATTGCAATTAAATCGCAAGGAGATTTAAGAGCGGCATTAAATGATGTTCATACTTATGTTTTAACAGATAAATCAAATGTAAATTTTCTAGAAGAGCGCCATAAGGAAGATAGCATTTTCAATATTCTAAAAAAACTTTTTCAAAATAAAGAAGATAATCTAAGACTTTTTGATAGCACTTCAATGTCTCTTGACGAAATTTTGTTATGGATAGAAGAAAATATACCTCGAGAATATAAAGGAAAAGAATTAGCAAAGGCATATTTAGCTTTGGCAAAGGCAGATGTCTTCCGTGGAAGAATTTATCATCAACAATATTGGCGTTTTCTTTTATATCAAAACATTTTTCAAAGTGCAGGAATTTCTCACGCAAAAGATAAAGCAAAATCTTCATTTACAAAATACGAACGACCAAGCAGAATTTTAAAAATTTGGCTTAATAATCAAAAAATGGCAAAGAAAAAAACAATAGCTCAAAAATATGCTCGTTATGTTCATTGTTCAACAGCAAGAGCAATGTCAGATTTTCCATTAATAAAAAGAATCATATCTCAAAATTCAAACACACTTAAAAATCTTCAGTTATCTGATGAAGAAGTTGAATTCATTCGAAGATAAAATGCTCTTTAAATAAGTTACTATATAGTTACAACAATAAATAGGTTTAAAAACCCAAATTATTAAAATAAATATGGAAGATTTTAGATTTACATCTTACAATAGATTGTCGTTGACAGATTCAAAGGGGCTAGCGTTCAACTGTAAAGACGACAACAAATATAAAGTAAATTATAAATCCCAAATTTCTGGTCCAAAAATCTTAAAGCGACCTGGTGAAAGTGTTGTTTGGACCTTATTTTTCGGAGGAATACCTCGATATATGCAAGATGATGAAATAAAAGACAGAAAAATTACGACTTTAAGAAGAATGGCTACTGGACACGAAACAATTCTAGAAGAACTTGCTAAATACGCAGAAAGGGCTATTTTTGAAGGAATAGATCCTCTTAAGGACAAAGAAGCTCACAAAAAAAGACGATCAGTCATAGAAAATGTTCTTTATGATCCAGATAGTAGGGGTATTGCAGAACATCTTATTCGTCCAAAAGTTGGAATGTATCTTTCAATAGGATTATTAATATTCAATCGCGGAAATAGAGATAAAACTCTAACTACAAAATTAAGAACTATTATTTCAGACTTTCCAATTTCAGAAATTTATTGCTTACCGGAATAATTTCTCAACTTTATTCCAATTAATAATATTCCACCAATTTTCAATAAACTCTGCCCGACGATTTTGATATTTCAAATAATATGCATGTTCCCATAAATCAATAACTAAAATCGGTTTCTTTCCAACAGACAACGGCGAGTCCTGATCTTTCGTCGGAATAATTTCCAATTTTTTAGTTTTAGAATCAATCACTAACCAAACCCACCCACTTCCGAATAAAGTGACAGACTTTTCAGTAAATTGTTTTTTGAATTCCTCAAAACTCCCAAAATCACGCGTAATCGCTTTCAATAAATCACCAGAACAATTTTGTTTTTTTGGAGATAAAATTTCCCAAAAAAAATTATGATTGACAAAACCTCCTCCAAAATTACGGACGGCTATTTGAATGTCCTTAGGAACAGAATTCAAATTCATCAATAATTCTTCAACGCTCTTCTCAAATAAAGCTGGATGTCTCTCCAAAGCTAAATTAAGTTTATCGCAATAAGTTTGATGATGTTTGGAATAATGTATCTCAACAGTTTTAGCATCCATATATGGCTCTAATGCGTCAAAAGAATAAGCCAGTTTCGGTAAAGAGTGTTTTTGCATTTCAAACATTAAATAAATTGATATTTAAAAATTTCTATAAAATTGAAAAAAACAAAAATCTCGCTTATCAATCAATTCGCCATAACCTATTTAATGAGAAGAAACTCTTTATTTAAATGGGCTACAACATAATTCTTGGTCGCGATAAATCAGACAAGAAAAAATTTGGAGATGCAGGTCTTGTTCAAATAGGAAAAAGTTATGTGACTATGGGAAATTATACTTCTTTATCAAACAATTTATATCTTGATGTTGCCCGTTCGCACGTTGTTCTCGTAGCGGGCAAGAGAGGTTCTGGAAAGTCCTATACTCTAGGAGTAATAACTGAAGAAATAGCTAATCTTCCCCCAGATGTATCTCGAAACATAGCCCCATTAATATTTGACACGATGGGTATCTTTTGGACAATGAAATTCAAAAATGAAAAAGAAAAGTATCAATTAACTGAATGGAATTTAGAACCAAAATCTCTCCCAATAAGAGTTTTTGCACCGATAGGAAAAATCGAAGAATATGAAAAAAAGAATATTCCAGTAGACAAACCGTTCGCAATAAAGGCATCTGAATTAGAAGCAGAAGATTGGATAACGACTTTTAATCTTTCAATGACTTCTTCAGAAGGAGTTCTCATAACTAATTCCATAACGTCCTTAAAAGAAGAATCAAGTGATTTCACAATTCAAGATATAATTAAAAAAATAAATCAAGCTCAAAATGTAAATTCTGATAACAAAAATATCGCATCTTCATTATTTCAAGCAGCAGAAAGCTGGGGCATATTTTCAAAAGAGAGAGAAGGAACAGAGATTACAGATTTAATAAGTGCAGGAATAACTACCGTATTAGATTTATCAGTTTATAGTTCAATAGGCGCATTCAATGTTAGAGGATTAGTAATTGGATTAGTTTCCAGAAAACTATTCACTCAAAGAATAAATGCACGTAAACAAGAAGAAATTCAATCAATTCAGCATGGAATAGATTATATGAGTTATAATCCAACAAGAGATACTCCTTTAGTCTGGTTATTCATAGATGAAGCGCACGAATTTTTACCAAAAACCCATAAAACTCCTGCAACGGACGCATTGGTTCAAATATTAAGAGAGGGGCGCCAACCAGGAATCTCTCTCGTTTTAGCGACACAACAACCAGGTCAAATACATCAAGATGTCATGACTCAAGCAGATATAGTAATCGCACACAGAGTTACAGCAAAACCTGACATAGAAGCGCTGAATCAAATTATGCAAACTTATTTGTTAGAAAACATAAAGACCTCTTTAGACAATTTACCCGCAAGCAAGGGTTCGGCAATAATTTTAGATGACAATTCAGAAAGAATTTATCCCATGCGAATGCGTCCACGCTTAACTTGGCACGGAGGAGAATCTCCTGCTGCTGTAAAAGGTCAATCTATAATATGAGGTAATAATTAAAAAGCACTCTTTCAAAACAAACTAATGAACAATAATCGATCAGAATTCGTTGAGTTTGAAAAAAGAAACAATCTTCCATCAAGAGCCACTAAAGAAAATCTTCTTGAAATAGGAGCACGATGTTTTTTAGGAGAAGCATACACTTCAGAAAATGGAGCTAAACAAATACAACAAATGCAATATGAATCAAATGGAAAATTATATTTATGGAAAAGAATGGGTTCATTAACAGATATCAAAGAAAAACTATTTGAAATCCATATGGAAATAACTCAAGCAGGATACATTTATTTTCCAACATTATGAATACCATTAAGTTTATAAATCACTTTTTAGTAGTAAATTTATGGAAATTTCAGAAGCAAGAAAATTGATTATAGAAGATAGTTTAGACTCACAAATCGCCTACTTTTTGGGAGTAGAACTAAAAAGAGACCCAGAGCAAAGAAAGGAACTATATGAAGCAAGAAATACTTTTGACATGTATAATGCGATTAAGGGAAATTCAAAAAATGAGACTGATGCAAGTATAGACTCAAATCTATATTATATGACTGAACACGGAGAATAATTTTATCAAACTTAATTATTCAAAACAAATAATTTAATCAAAAAGCGTTTTTCTTATATGGCTCGTTGATATTAGAATCGTTATATAAAATTCTCAATGAATCTAAAATCACTGCCTCAATCTCGTTTCTATGTTCAAGTGCATAATTAACCAACTTCTGTGAAACATCTAAAACTTCAGCAGTTTCCAGAGAATTAAATTTACATTTATCATTAGATTCATAAATCTCACTAGCCAATCGATAATTCAATGCTTCGTGATTCTCTCTAGAACCAAATTGTTTAATAGCTGAATTAATCTTGGGTCTTTTGTTTCGCAAACCCTGTTCAGAAATATTGTTTTCAATAATATAGCTTGGAACTCCCAAAAAATAAGCGATATCGGCTGAAGACATTTTCACTTCTACCGATCTTTTAACCGCTTCTTTTTTATGTTTAGGAGTTACTATTCTACCTTTCCATTTATCGCCGTACATCGGTAAAACTCCAACATCGTTAAGAATTCTGCCTACTTGTGGAAAAATAAAATTGGTTCCTTCAGACAATTCAATCAAAGAAAGTTTCTGTCCATTTTTCTGTGCATTTTCGTATTTTTCAAAAATAGCCAATAAGTCATCAAAAGAATTACTTATTAATCTGCTCCCCGCATTTTGCCGAGGTTTATCTAAATATTCAAGTGCTTTTTCATATGCCCATCCTTCATTTTTTGCAAGCTCATTAATTCTTTGGGTTAAACATTCAAGAATTTCGCTAAGTTCTTTGTTTTTTCCATTTTCTTTGAAAGTTTTCGTTTGCATATGTCGGTTAGTTCTAAATATTTCTGTCTTTCCTTGTTCTTTAATAATTTGTCTCGCCCTCTCGGCACTCACTCCATAAACTTCTCCAATTTTCTCCAAACTAAATCCTTTTTCTATCATAGAATCCAAATCTGAACGTTCTTTCTTGGGAATTTTTACTTTATTTTTAGACGAATAAACTTCAGAATTTTCAGCAGGTTCGTTTGTTACCGAAACATTATTTGTTTTTTCAGCAATATCATTTAAATATCTATTTTCTGAAAAAATATGCGAAATGAATTCATCTAATTCCCGAGAATTTTTTTCTAATAAAACCGAGTCGCTGATTTCAGAAGTAATTCCTTCCAAATTTTTCTTAACCTTCTTCTTCAAGCTACCCCTTTTTTTAGTCCAATTAATTCCGGCATCAATCCCATAAATTCTAACACTGCCTCTTGAAATTCCAAGCTCCGAAGCAATCTCTTTGCGCGACTTTCCATCATCATATAATTTCTTTACTCTTTCACCCATTTCTGCAAATGAAGGAGCGTTATTTTCAAAGATATTGCCTATTACTTCTTGAATAGCATAAAGACCCAAACCTTGTAAAACGAGAGTTGGTGAAAGATTGGTTTCTTCCGCAATCTGTGATAAATTTTTTCCTTGCGCAAAACTTTCCAATAAAATATCTTTAAACATATCCTCACAATATTCGACAATATCAGAGCCATAATCAACTTTTTTTCCGATAGCTTCGCTATCAAGTCCTTCTTTTCGCAATCTAACTATATTTGAAAATAGGTCTTCTAAATTTAAATCCATAAAAACCCACAAAATTACCACTTTATAAAGGTTACTCAAAATAAGTAAAATTTCTAAGAAACTTAGTCAATAAAATGTTTATAATATAAAAGAATTTATAAAACGATAGTTTTGTACAATTTAACATGACAAACCAATCATATATGTCTGGAAATGAATTTATTAACAAGATTTTAAGTGGTGAAAGGGATTTCTCAAACATAAAATTAGAAAAAAGATTCAATCTTAACAAACACGAAGGATTCGTAACATTAAATGATTATTTGAAAAGTCAGACTAATTTATCAGATAATCCAATTATAATCGATAATTCAGATTTAAAGGGTATCACCGCAAGAGAACTACATCTCCCCTATATTTCAGGAAAATCTGCGAATCTTAGATGGGCAAAACTTTACAAATCGAATTTTGAATGTGGGAATTTTGAAGGGGTGGAAATTAGATTCGCAAACTTTATAGCTGTGAATTTTGAATGTGCAAATCTTTACAATGCGATTTTTAGAAGTACCAATCTTAGAGATTCTAACATGAGATATGCGAATCTTGAAGGAGCCGATATTAGCTGGGCGAATCTTGAAGGAGCTAATCTTGAAAGAGTAAATCTTGAAGGAGCGAATCTTGAAAGGGCGAATCTTGGTTGGGCGAATCTTGAAGGAGCTAATCTTAGAGATTCTAATTTAAAATTGGCGAGTCTTATAGATGCAAATCTTAAATGGGCCAAAATTTACAGGGCGAATCTTGAAGGAGCTAATCTTAACGGCACGAGATTAGAGAAAAAATATTCCCTTGATAAAATAAAAAAAATTCTAAAAAAAATTAAGCATTAATTCAAAATCTTCACATCAGCTCTAAACCTAAATTTCCTCGTGCCGATATCTCCTGCCTTAACAATACGCAAAATATTCACTTTTTTACTCGCAAATTTAGCTTGTTCTAAAACTAATTCTTTCAATTTATCAATTTCATCTTCAAGATAAAATCCATAATAATGAATAATCATCCCGCGTCGCGCAACACGAAAGGCTACATCCAAAAAACTATCCTCTAAATTCGGACGCGCCATAACTATTCGGTCAAATGTGCCAGATATTTTTTTACCAGCTCCAATAACTCGCCTTACATCGCCTTGGACAGCCGAAACAACACTAACAAGTTTATTGCGTTTAATATTCTCGACAGCGTAACGAGAAGGTTCTTTTCCTAATTCAACGCTAATAATTTCTTTTGCCTTTTTCATTTTGCCGATAACGATCGCAAATGGCGCAACACCTCCAAACATCACGAGCACTCGCTCATTTTTTTTAACAAATGAAGCAATATTTTTTCTCTCTTCGCTCAAACGAGGAGAAAAATAAGAGGTGTCAATATTAAATCTGAATTCGCACCCATTCTCGCGATACAATGCCTCGCGCGTCTTCACGCCCGCAAGCCACTTCGTTTTAAGAGTTCGTAAACGCCCGGAAAACTTGCCAACTTTTTCAACAGCCGTAGTCACAGATTTATGTTTAGCTAAATAATTAAGAGCAAATTTCTTCTTAACAGAAAGAGAAACATCTCTATCAAACTTTAATATTGCTATATTCCCAACGACATCAAAACCAATTCTCATTAATTATAAAAATAAGAAATCTTTAAATACTTAAGTAAATACCATATAATAAGACAATAAATCTGATTAATTAAGTCATAATGGTAAAAATTGATTTGGAACTAATAGCATGAATTTAGAAGACGAATTTGGAGAGTTTATCAAAAGAAAAAAAGAATATCATATAATTGCGACCACTTGCCCAATTTTATCGAGACATAATGATGGGGATGGTGAAATTAAAATTATAAGAACCAATAAAGATATAAACGTAGTCTGTCCCTATTCTTATGGAAGTCAATGTTCAGCAGAGCGACGAAATAGATCAGAAAGTTATATAGACTGCGAATTTAAAAAAGATTAAAAACCTAATCTATTTGTTTACGTAATTCAGAATTATGTTTATGTAATGTTTTTATTTTGTCTTTCAGAGCATCTCTTACTTTAGAATCAAATTCGCTTTCCAATTTAGACTCCTCTTTTCTAATAATCTCATTATTTTCTGCCACTCTTGACCATATTGAACGATTATGTGCTGCCTTCACTTTTTGAGCATCTAAATATGCCTGAACAGACTTATCAATGAAAAATCCATAAGCCAATGCAACAAGCGCACCCCACAAATAAACCGACTCATAAGCTTCAACATCAGCAGTTATCCACAAACCAAAATAGACAACTGCATAAAATATCCAAGCAATCTTTCTCACAGCAGAATCAAACTCTTTGACAAATGCCCAATAAATCATAAATGGTAGTATTCCAGTAATAGCAATAAATAAAGCCTGATACTGGACAAGAATAGTATTAATCCACACAAAGTTAATACCTCTAACAGCCAAAATACCAATTATAACTGCAACCAATCTAAGAATTCCTTTACTAGTTCTCTCTTTGAAAACAGGCAAATTCTCCAGAACAAGACCTATAATAATAGCAATAATAATAAACAATAATGTCTTTTCAAAAAGTAAATATCCTGTCCAATCCTGTCCTCCAAACAAAGCACGAAGCAAAGGTTCTAAATTTTCAACAAGCGAGTTAATGACTTGTTCAGTTCCATAAAAAAATCCTGCACCATAAGAAGAGCCATATCCTCCAGAATATTGAGCAGATACAAAACCCATTAAACTAAATAATAAAACAAATAGAGAGGATAAAGTTAATTTCATGATTAGATAAAACATAAAGAGATTATAAACCTTTTTAAAAAAATTAAAAATTTACATTTAGTGAAAGATTACAATTGCAAATCCAAAAATAAAAATTTCAAAAATTATTAAAATAAACTACTTCAATTCTGGGAAATATTCCTTAGGAATACCAGCACTTTTTGCTTGAGCCCTTATCTTATCAATTAATGAATTAGCAGCTTTTTTATTAAATCCTGCAGAAAATTGATGTTTAATAGTAGTTTCATACTCATTCAAAAGAGTTATATGTAACTTAGCTTTACGTTCATCCATCGCATTACTAGCCTGAGCTTTAGCAAAGGCACTCTGTATAGTCTTATCTGCGAAAAGCATAATCAAAGATAAGATTGCTGTAAAGAAATAAACATAAACAGGACTAAGACCAGCAATAGTATGATATGTATTAGTTGATGTTTCAGTAACTGGTTCCATTACAAAATCTTTATCAATTTTTCTTTCTTCATAGCCATAAGTAGTAGAATTTACAACATTAAATGTATCAATTCTATAAAGAAACATACCCATAAATATCACAAATGCAAAAATCCAAGCAACTTTCCTCATTGTAGTAGTAGGCAATTCCTTAACAAAAAAGAAATATATTATAAATGGAAGTAGCGAAGTCATCGCAATTCCTAAAACAGAATAAGGTAAAATAACTGTATCAACCCAATCTTGAGTCAAATATCTAACAGACAATATTGAAACAGCTAAAGCAATAATAGATGCAGACTTTTTATGACCTTCCAAAAATGGAACTTTGCCCATAATAACAAAAATAAGAGAAAATGCAATTATAAATATCAATAATTTGCCAAAGAACAAATCTCCATCAGTCGTATTAGGTCCCAAAAGAAATTTACCTACAGGCTCAAAAATATTGTCATAGAAAGAACCAACTGCTCCTGACAACAGCTCAAATAAATTTCCACTTTTAGGAGAAACACCTTGAGCAGAAACGACACTAACTAATAAAATCAAACAAAAAATAAACACACCAATCTTTTTCATACACCCATAATATCATATCTATTTATAAACATTTCTATAAAAGAAACATTTATATTAAATTGAATATTAATTTGTAAATGAATAAAAAAATTTTAATAATAATGACGATAATTATGTTTTTATCTTCTATAGTTTTAGCGCAAACATCCACTACAGATACTCAAATAAATTCTTCTTTAAAGTCATCATTTAATATTAGTAAAGAAATTTTAAAAGATCCAACTCCTCAAATAGATGAGCGTCTTGATAAAGACATAATCATCCCAGACAATGTTCAAATGATAGTTAGAATTGTTTTCGGAATTAAAGGAGATATAAGTGTTTCAGCATTAATTCTATTATTAGCAATTTGGACTTTTGTTCTTTTATTTTTAGGAGGTATAACTCCATTAATACCTTTATTTAACAATAAAATAAAGGCTTGGTTCTTGGCTTTCATAATAAATCTGCTAATCGCTCTTGGAGGCACTTATGTAACAATAGCTCAATTCACATTAAGTATTGGTGAAGATATAAAATTCCTTAAAGACTGGTCTGCTGGTCTTTTATTCTTGTGCATAGTAACAATAATTGTATTTTTCTATTTGTTCAATAAGATATTTAAAAAATTTCAAGAAAGAATGAAAATGAATAAAGCAAGAGAAGCTGGACAAAAAATAGGACGAGATATAGCCAAACTATCATCACAAACCGCTGCAACTGAGGAATTTAATAAAATATTAAAAAAATAATCTTAAATTTATTTTGACTGAAGCTCTTTATTAAATGTTTCAATTTCTTTAAGTTTTCTTCCTTGTGCCTGTTTTTCAGCATTTTCTCTTGACTCTTTAAGTTTCTGGCTTATAAGTCTATTAATTTTAAGATAAAGAATACCTAAAAAGATACAAATTACAAAAGTAATCAGATTCCACCATGTATCTTGTTTAAAGAATATTAATTTGAACATTGCGTGAGATATTATATAATAAAATTTGACATGCGCTAAGATAATAGCTATGATAAAGGAAGCTACCCATCTTGAGAGATTATTTTTAAACAAAGTTAAATAGCCATAAACTGAAAGTCCAGTAAATAGCCATAACATAAAAACAAGAAGCATTTCAATAGAAATAGCCCAATGCAAAGAGAAAAGAACAACGAAAACTATATCTATTTGAGCAAAGAAATTATTTATGCCTGAAATCGCTTTATTTCTCAACAAAAATTCCTTCCATTGAGCTCCAATAAAATCCCACTTATCTTGTTCAGTAAGTTCTCTTATTTTGTCAGCTTTATCATCAAGATTTTCGGTAACATTTTCAATCTTATTTTCAATATCATTTAACTGCGCAGGAACTGAAACCAATAAAACAATAGAAACGAAAAATAACAAAACAAAAAGTTTATTCACGTTAAACACCACACCATAAAGAAAAAAAGAAAAACAAGTTTAAATAACTTTAGCAAAAATAAAATTATTTACCTAACTTTTTCTGAAGCGCTTTACGTTCTTTACGCATGCTATCTGTTTTTTTAACCCACTCGTCCAATTGTTCGCCTAGAAATACAGACTTGGATTGTATAACATCTCTCTCATCAATGTCGGCAGTCAAACGGCTTAGATTATCTTTTAAATTTAAGTCTGACATATCTTTCAATTCCGTCTTAAACAATGATTTTAAAAATACACTCTCAAACTTCAAAATCCACAAAATAGAAAATACGATAACAGCAACATACAACCAACCTTGCCACTTCGAAATCAATTCAACTCCACCGGAAGTGATTCCAAACATACCATCAACAAGCTTGAAAACAAGAAACAAAATGAATACAAACCATATCACTTTAGCAATCATACGACCACCAGAATTATGCCCTTTAGCTACTTCCATACTAAAAAATGCAATTATAAGCATAGGCAAAAGAGCACTTAACACAAAGCTCAAAGCAGAGTAACCAGTAAGAATCGTATATATATCACTCGGAGTCAAATAAGCTGAACCTAAAAATCCAATAACTAATGCAAGCAGAAAATGAACAAATCCATTAAGTTTGTCTTTCAATACTGGAATAACTTTCAAAACACTATAAACAAACAAAACAGCAATTAACCAAATCAAATACTTAGCAATATTCACACTCAAATTTCCAGATTCCCAATCAGCAAACATATTCTTCACAGGATCAAAAAATTGAGCAGGACCTTCAAAAGGAGATTTCAAAGATCCAAGAGTATTAGCATCACCTTGAGCAGAAACAAAGACAGATAAAACTGAAAGTAACATCAAAGAAGCAAAAAACAATCCTGTGCTTTTTTCCATCATAATCATAAACAATTTATATCTACTATTTAAAGATTACTAAACTCTTAAAATAACTTAACCTGCGCGCTCTTCGCACGTATTTCACGAATTTTGACAATCTGATTCTCAACTCTCTCCTCGGAAAACTCGTGTCGTGAAACTAAAATCTCCTTTATTTTATTCTCGTCAAACTTAGGAAAACTCACGCGTTGTTTTGAAACATTCGGTTTCTTAAATATTTCAAAAATCTCGCGCCAGTTAAAACCAACATCGCCAAATCTATCAGTAATTTCTTCAAAAATTACAACAGGATGTTTTTTGCGACGAACAAGTTCGAGCGCCTTCTTCGGCCCAATTCCTTTAACTCCTCCAGGATTGAAATCGGTTCCAACAAGAATAGCCAAACAAATAAGTTGGTCTCCATTAATTCCTAATTGGTTTATCACACTCTCAAATTCAATAAGTTCAGGAGAAATATAAACGAAACCTGAAATTGTCTTGCGTTTGCGTGCCAGAGTTAAATTCTGTATCAAACGCGTTCCTCCGACAACTAAAGCATCGTAATCTTGCGAACCAACAGCCCACGCCTGTCCATTTTTTACAATCTCTGCGCATTGCATCTCTCCTTCTCCAGGTGCCTGAACGACAGCGATTCCCATCGCTTCAAGAAGTTCCTTACTTTCGTGAATCATTTCGCTATTCAATCTTCCAAGTGCCCGCGCATATTTGCCCATTCCTTCAACATCTTCTTCAGCAACAGCTTCATCATATTTTTCAGCCATCGCATCTTTTGTTGCTTGACGAATTTCGTGAGTTTTTCCCTTCAATGGATGATACTCTCCATCAAAAACATAAATCAGTTTTATTCCCTCTGAAAGCAAAGCGACATTTCTGTAAAACAATCCCGATAAATGCGAAGTAATATTCCCAGAAGAATCCATCAAAGGCGTTCCATCTGGTTGCCTCACAGAAGAAAGAAATTGATAAATCGCGTTAAACGCATCTACTGCAATAGTTTTACCTTTAAGCTCTTGAAAACCAATTTCTCGTCGCGAAACAAGCTCTCCTATTTGCAAACCCATAAACTAAAACAAGTTAAAGAGTTATTAATAATATCTATCACTAAAACGGGAGGTCAAGTTGGTTTCCTTTCTTTTGCTCAAATGGGAGATTAAGTTGATTTCTATTTTTTTTATTTGTAGAATCATCATTAAAATCGTTCATATGAGCAAATCTTCTGCTCGCAATCTGAAACATTAATCTGCCATCCAATACCAATTCAAAATGTTGTAATCCTTCAGCATAATCTCTATCCCCAGAAACATCAGAAACTAAATCTCTCAAATAATCCACATCCCTGCTCGGTCCATAGTCTAATATTCTCTGTGCCTGCTTATCACTCATGAAAATATAATCTCTTTTCATCAACAACAATATTAGAAAGGATTAATAAATTTTGCTAAGATAAAAATCTGAAAAATCTAAATTAATTACGAATTGTTAAAATAGATATTTTTCTTGCTCTTTAAGTTTAGCATTTCTATTTTTAATACTGATAAGTTCATTTGGACAATGTTGTCTTGCTAAATCTTCAACTTGTCTGCGAACTTCTTCAGTTAAATAAACCCAAAGTTCATCTCTGCTAAGATGAGAATAAGGTTTCAAATGATAATTGACAGGACTTCCAGCTTCACGAATTTCATGAGCTCTTCTCCTTAGACCTTTATCAGATACATCTTGTGGGAATCTCGCCAAAGCAATTCTAATAAGAGGAGAATAAGAATTTTCAACGAAATTTTCTTGTGGAAATATAAAATTAGAAGTCTCCAAATCAGCAGAAACAGAATTTTCTAAACGAGAATTTTCTCTAACTAATTCATCAGCTAAATGTTGTTCATATAAATATTCATCTTCTACAGGAACTCCTTCACGGACACACGCATCTACATAGGCAACAGCATCCCTTTCAAACCACGCTTTTTGAACACTTTTGTGCATAAAAATAGAAAATCGGACCACTTTTAAACCTTGTCATTTTATCATTTTCAGTAGTAAATAATGTCTATAAATGAGAGAGAGTAATAGAAACACTAAAAAAGCACAGATGACTTCAAATTTTATGAAAGCCCATATAGTAAGTATATCTTCATCTAATGATAATGAACAAACAACAATAAACATATTCGGACGTTTAGAAAATGGAAAATCGTTTGGAGCAATAATTCCTTTCAAACCATACTTTTACATGCGAGAAGATGATGAAAAAAAAGTCAAACTTTTAACAGAAAAAGCAATGATAGAAAAAACTATTTTAGTAAATAAAGAAAACGAAAAAGTAATAAAAATTTCACACAATAGCCAAACAGAACTAAATAAAATTGCAAAGGCTATCCATCAAAAAGACGTCAACACTTACGAAGCAGATTTAACACCTTCAATGAGATATTTAATTGAAAAAGATATTTACAGCACAATAGAAATATTAGGTGAATCAGAACCATCAGAGAGTGTGGACTTAGTTTTCAAGAATCCTTCAATAAAGCCCATAGAAGCAGATATTCCTCTAAAAGTAATTTCAATAGACATAGAATCAAACAAAAATACAAGCGAGTTATTCTGTATAGGAATATACAATCCAGAAAAGAAAATAAACCTAATAATCAGCGATAAGAAAGTAGACTCTGCGATAAGTTGCAAAGACGAAAGAGAGTTGCTAACAAAATTCAAGGAAGAAATGATAAAATCAGATGCAGATATAATAACTGGTTGGCATGTGATTGATTTTGATTTAGATTTTCTAAGAAAAAAGTTTGATGAACATAATATCCCATTTAATTTTGGAAGAACAAATGAGAGGATAAGAATAAAAATTGAAGATAATTTTTTCAGAAATTCAACAGCAACAATTCCAGGAAGGCAAGTTTTAGACGGATTAAACTTAATCAAAGACCCATTTATTCAAGAAGCTCCATTAATAAAAAATAAAAATTTTGATTCCTATACATTAGAAGATGTTTCACAAGAAATGTTGGGGGAAGGAAAATTAATTTCTGGAAAAGATAGACACGAAGAAATAGAAAAACTTTATGAAAAAGACAAAAAAAGAGTAGTAGACTATAATATGCAGGATTGCAAATTAGCTTACGACTTATTAATCAAAACAAAAATATTAGAATTAGCAATTGAACGTTCATCGCTTACTGGACTGCCATTAAACAAATTGACAGGTTCAATTGTGGCTTTTGATTCATTATACATAAGAGAAGCTCACAAAAGAGGAATAGTTTCTCCAACGACAAGATACACAGAAAGAGAAGAACGCATAAAAGGAGGTTTTGTAATGGAGCCAAAACCAGGAATATATCAAAATGTTTTGGTAATGGACTTCAAATCGCTATATCCTTCTATGATGAAAACTTTCAATATTGACCCATTATCCATATTAGATAAAAAAGAAAAAAATTCAATAGAATCTCCAAATAAAGCATATTTCAAAAATGAAGATGGGATTCTTCCACATATTTTAGAGAAATTGCACTTCGCAAGAGAAAAAGCCAAGAAAGAAAAAAGAGAGCTATCAAGTTACGCAATAAAGATAATAATGAATTCATTTTTCGGTGTTCTTGCTTCTCCAAATTGCCGATATTATAATCTCGCAATGGCGAATGCAATAACTCATTTTGGACAAATGATTATACAATTAACTGCGAAGAAAATAGAAGAAAAAGGCTACAAAGTTATTTACTCTGACACAGATTCTGTTTTTGTAGAAACAGATTTAAATAAAGAAAAAACAATATCTCTTGGAAAAGAATTGCAGAAATACATAAATTTATTTTATGAAGAATTCGTAAAAAAGGAATATAGTAGAAAATCTTTTCTTGAATTAGAATTCAAAAAACATTATCTTTCTTTATTATTACCAAAAGTTAGAAACTCGGAAAAAGAAAAGGGTTCTAAAAAGAGATACGCTGGACTAGTAGAAAAAGACGGAAAAGAAGAAGTAGAAATAGTAGGTTTAGAAGCGATAAGAGGCGACTGGACTCAAGCCGCAAAAGATTTTCAAATAGAATTATTGAATAAAATATTTCATAAACAAGACCCTATAAACTTCATAAAAGAATACATAAAAAAAATAGAAGCAGGAAAACTTAATGATAAGCTCATTTACAGAAAGTCAATAAGAAAAAATCTATCTGAATATATAAAAACGACTCCCCCGCATGTAAAAGCAGCACGCCAATTAGACAATTTAGAATCAAATATAATAGAATATATAGTAACAATAGAAGGTCCAGAACCTATTCAAAAATTAAAGCATAAAATAGATTATGGACATTACATCAAAAAACAAATAACTCCGATAGCAGATTCAATTCTCTACTTCTTCAAAACTTCTGTTGAAGAAATTCTAAAGAACTCAAAACAAAAAAAGCTTTTTTAAATTTTTAAAAATTAAGTCAAAGTTGCTAATAGTCCAGTTGGAGTAGATGGAACGGTTGGAGGAACAGGAGGAGAAATTATAGTTGCAGAAGCAACATTAGAAGGAGCCGAATTACCAACTAAATTGTTAAGTGCAATAACTCTATATCCATAATTTCCACTTGGTACGTTACTATCAGTATAAGATGCAGAATTAACGGGAAGAGCATTTGTAATAACACTATATGTTAAACCTCCATCATCGCTTCTTTCAATTTGATATGCATACTCATTATCTGCATTATCTGTCCATTGCAAATTAAGAGTATTAGGATTAGTAGGATCAACAGAAGCAGAAAGTATAGTAGGTGCACCTTCAGGAACAGTTAAAACATTAGAAGTAATATAAGTGCTACATCCAACAAGATTACAAGCAGCAACTTGATAAGTATAAACATTTCCACTTGGAACAGAATCTGTAGTAGTTACTTGAGAAGGTGAAGGCGCTGAATTAACTGGAAGTGTAGCTACAGTAACAAAATTTCCTCCAGTTCCAGTTTGTCTCTTTAAATCAAAACCTGTTTCGCCATTTTCACCAAAGGCAGTATCTGTAAATAAAATATTTACTCCACTAGGAGAAAGAGAAACTCCCAATTTTTCAGAAGGAACAGAGTCAGTTGAATTAGGACTAGAACCTAAATTAAAAACAAGCACACCTGCCCACAAAACAGCAGCCATAAATAAAAAAGATTTAAAATAAACATCCCTCATCTAAAAAATAAATCAAAAGAGTATAAAAATCTATCTCAATCTATTTACAATATTTGGATAATTGTTAGAATTATTTGGAACAATATTTTGATTAATCTTCTTGGATTTTATTGTTTGTAGTATAAAGAATACCAATACTCCTATCGCTACAATAAGAATTATCATTATCAACCAGAAGGCGACACTTCCCATACCACTAGACTTTTCTTCTGGCTTTGAAAGGTTATTGGTATTGGTTGCAAGATCTCCTGTAGGAGGAATATAAGGAGTATCTGGAAATGATGAAGAAGTAGTATTGGTTTGATTTGCAGGAGGAAAGTTACTAGGAGGACTTCCAGGAGGGGAGGGATTTGCCATAACTCTAAAGTTTCTAGAAGCTGTGGCTTTTTGTGAGGTACCAGTGAAATTGGCATAAACTTTCATAGTATAATTCCCAACAGCGAGAGAGTTTTGAGTATAAGTGAAATAGATATTAGCATTAGAAGAGTTACGCATAGTGAAATTAGTAACTCCATCATTCAAAGTAAACCACACTTTTCCAGCTTGGTTAAGGTCTGCCCTAAAAATTACTGGGAAGTTACTCAAATAATAATTTTCGTTTGTATTTGGCTCAACAATAGTTATGAATGGACTTGGAGGAGAAGAAAGAGTTCCACCAATAACATTAAAGTTAACTGATGAACTTGCTATAAAGTTAGTACCAGTGAAATTAGCATAAACTTCCATAGTATAATTCCCAACAGCGAGAGAGTTTTGAGTATACATGGAAACAGTATTAGAAATATTTGACATAGTAACATTAGTAACCCCATTATTCAAAGTAAACCATGCTCTTCCAGTCTGATTTAGATTAGCAATAAAGGTTACAGGGAAGTTACTCAAATTATAATTTTCGTTTGTAGTTGGCTTGATTATGTTAATAGCTGAAATTCCAGAAGAGAGATTACCAACTGTAAAATTAACTGATGAACTTGCTATAAAGTTAGTACCAGTGAAATTAGCATAAACTTTCATAGTATAACTTCCCTCAGAAAGAGAGTTAAAAAAATAATTGAAAAGCGTATTTGTAGAGGAAGAATTTACCATAGTAACATTAGTAACTCCATTATTCAAAGTAAACCACACTTTTCCTATTTGATTTAAACTAACTAAAAATACTCCTGTCGAATAAGATGAAACAACTTGATTTGCATAAGGGAGCTCTATAGAGATAAATGGATTTGTAGGAGGAGGTGAGGCAATTGAAACTCCACCAATTGAATAATTGGACCATCCAGTTACATTAAACGCAACATCGCTCATATTCAAAGCAGTAAGATTCACGCAAACATTTGAAGGGCAAGGAACACCATTCCTCAAAATCGCAAGATTAACCAAATTAGTCAAATAAGCTGGAAGATTAACCAAACGCACCCAAGCAGATTTGTTAAACGCAGGAGCATTAACTTCAACAAAATTGGGGCCTATCTTTACATCTGAACTTAAACTATTTCCGGTAGCTGTAATATTTGAATAAAATGATATATGTCCAACACTTGTATTTATAACTTCAATATGGGTATCGTAGAAATTATAACTATTAATATGTGTATTCGTCAAATAAATAGTACTTCTAAAATCAACTATATCAATAGGATTCATAGAACTTGATGCAGGTGTTATATTAAGGTTAGAAAGACTAAAAATAGAATTAAATGATTCAACAGGAGTTATAAAATTATCAATGATTTCTTTAAAAAAAGTATTACCTTTACTGTTATTTAAAAAGATCCCAGATTCTCCTGTGCGTATAATGTTATTTGAAAAAGCATTATTATCGGAGGAATGTAATTCCAACCCTCGAGCAGAAAAACCAATGTAATTAGAGCTAATATTAAAATTTGAAGAGCCACTTAGATAGATACTTGGATTTCGCGAAACCCAGTCTGTTCTTTGCATAAAATTCCCATAAACTCCTTCAGCTGAATTTTTTCCTAAACCAGAAGAACCCCAGAAATCTATTCCAGCCCAAGTATGATTAATAATCTTGTTCTGTATTACTGAAACATTAACAGAATTAACAACACGAATTCCAGTATGGGAATTCTCAATGACATTGCCGATTATTTTCGTCCCATATCCATTCCAACTATAATCAGTATATATTCCAATAAAAAATGAGCTAATATTTAATCTCTGAATAGTATTTCCATTACCTCTATTTTCAACAGCAAAAGATATGTTGGTATTATTTGTTGAAGTGATAGTATAGTTATAATGTCCATCAAGTATAGAGTTATGTGCCCAAAGATAAATACAGGTCCCATTAGAAACTAAACTTCTATTCAAAGTATAGTGTGTGTTACTTTGATTTAAAATACCA
>SXGS01271884.1_pt1 | contig 23798 bp, 13 predicted proteins | sample 3174681 | NCBI WGS metagenome assembly SXGS01 (sample SAMN11356861, study PRJNA531348) | freshwater metagenome | isolation source: freshwater sample F1-80 | place: China: Fuxian Lake, Yuxi | collected 2017-12-25
ACCGTCGGCGATATCGAAGGGCTGCCGTTCCTGGAAGCGATCCGCCAGTTCGCCCTCGATATTGGCAAGGCCAACGTGCTCTACATCCACTTGACGTTGATTCCGTACCTCAAGGCCGCGGGGGAGATGAAGACCAAGCCGACGCAGCACTCGGTCGAACGCCTGAGGCAGATCGGTATCCAGCCGGACATCTTGATCTGCCGCACGGAGCGTGAGATCTCGAAGGACGACATCGCCAAGATCGCGCTGTTTTGCAACGTCGAGGCGCGGGCGGTCATCGAGGAACGCGACAAGGAATTCAGCATCTACGAGGTGCCAGTAAGCCTCGTCGATCACGGGCTCGATCAGCTGATCGTGGACAAGCTCCAGCTCAAGGCCAGGTCGCTCGATATCAGCAGCTGGCGCGGCATGCTACACCGGATGAAAAATCCCGCACACGAAGTGACGGTTGGCGTCGTCGGCAAGTACATCCGCCACAACGACGCGTACAAGTCGATCTACGAATCGCTCGATCACGCCGGCATCGCCGAGCACACGCGCGTCGTGGTGCGCAAGATCGAGGCCGAGGAGATCGAACGCGAAGGAGCGGAGCGCATCCTGAGCGGGCTCGATGGCGTGTTGGTTCCCGGCGGGTTCGACTATCGCGGCTCATCGGGAAAGATCGACGCAATTCGCTATGCCCGCGAACGCAAGACGCCTTTCTTCGGCATCTGCCTCGGCCTGCAATGCGCCGTCATCGAGTTCGCCCGCAACGTCTGCAATCTGGCGGACGCCAATAGCACGGAGTTCGAGCGCAACACCTCGCATCCCGTCGTGGTCATGCTCGACGATCAATTCCGCGTCACGGATAAGGGCGGCACCATGCGGCTCGGCTCCTACGATTGCGTGCTCAAGCCCGAAACTCTGGCGGCGCAGGCGTACCAATCCTACTCCCCTCTCCCTATGGGAGACGGGCTGGGGGTGAGGGTGGTGAAGGAGCGTCATCGGCATCGCTACGAATTCAACAACCTCTATCGCACGCAGTTCGAGGCGAATGGCCTGATCGTGACGGGCACGAGTCCGAACGGCAAGCTGGTCGAGATCATCGAGCTGCGCGATCATCCCTGGTTCCTCGCGGTGCAGTGCCATCCCGAATTCAAATCGAAGCCGACCAAGGCGCACCCGCTCTTTGAAGGTTTCATCCATGCGTGCGTGGCGAAGCGCGAGGGCAAAAAAAAAGCTGAGGGGCAACCCGGTTATCTGACGATTCCGCAAGTCGTTGTGTCGGTGTGACGTGTGTTTCTCAAGGCGCTAGCGGAGACGAAACTTTCGCGTCGGGATACTTGTTCAGGAGCTGCCGGTACAGCGGAACAAGATTTAGGGCAGCCTTCACTTCCGTCGGACTGGTCAACCGCTTCTGGCATGCACCGCAGACTCTCAATGGCAGTGGAAAGATGCGGTCCTTGCCGGACTCTTTGTCTTCCCCAGCCGACGCGCCGACGACCGTGGCGCCAAACCATCCGAGCGTAAGATAGCCATAGAGATAAACCCACCAGGATGGCCGCCCGGATTGGACGCAGGCTCTTTCGCATTCGGTCGTACAGCAAATCGAAGCATCGGTTCGGGCGCCGCACAGCACGCAGGAATCTTCCTCAGGCAGTTTTCCAGCTAGCAATAGCGTTTCCACGACTGTTTCAGGGGCGAGGCCCGGCGCAGGCACTCCTGCGAGGCGACGTAGTTCATCGAGAGAAGGAACCGCGATCACGCGCCCACATCGACAATCGCGCGTCGAGCCGGCAGCGCCTTCACTCACGGACAACTGCTCGCCACATTCGCATTCAAGCTGAAACCGCAATTGTGCTTTCTCCAAGAGAGTTGCTGCGGCCGATAAAAGGGTCGCGAGGTGTCACGCCCTTGTCGTGTTGTAGGACGCTCGGCAACGACGACAATACGGCGAACAAACCACGACTTCACTTCTGCCCCTGCTTGTCGGGACGTCGGCAATCGCTGCGAGATGGTATCATTACACGACCCTCTCGATTTTCAACACTCTCTAATTGCATTTCTCGACCGTGTCCCCCATAATGAACGGCAATGACTTCGCCACGCATTATTCACGGGGGGGATTCTTTCATGCGTCGCACTTTCGGCATTGTCTCGCTCTTGATGACGGCCTCGGTCGGACTGGCCGGGTCGAGCAATAGTCTGATGGATGTTACGCCCAACGGCAAGGCGCTCATCGTCGCCAACAACGACAATGGAACCGTTACGCTCGTCGATCTCGGCAAGAACGAGGCCGTGCGTGAGATCCAGGCTGGCAAGAAGCCCGAAGGCGTCTCCTGGATCGGCGAGGGGCCGCTCGTGGCCGTCACGCTCTATCACGAGAAACGCGTCGTCGTCATCGACACGATTACCGGCAAGACCGAGAAGTCGATCGCGACTGCGGCTGAGCCGTACGGCATCGTCACTGACAAGGGCGGCAAGCTCGCCTATGTATCGCACGAATATCCGGGCCTAGTCAGCGAGATCGATCTCGACGCCGGCAAGGTGCTGCGCGAAATTCCCGCCGGCACGATGGTGCGCGGCATCGCTCTCGCGCCGGACGCCAAGCGCGTTTACGTCAGCGAGTTTTACACCGGCTATCTCAACGCGATCGACCTCGCCTCAGCCAAGATCGTCGATTCCTGGAAGGGGCACTCCACCGACAACCTGGCCCGCCACGTGCTGCTGCACCCGACTCGGCCGAAGGCGTACCTCGCGCATATCCGCTCAATGATCAAGGTTGGCGACGGCGCGGGTTCGATCTTTCCGCAGCTCAGCTTCTGCGATCTCAAGCCCGGCGAAGGAAAGCGCCGCGTCTCCTTCGGCATGGACACCTTCAACGGCGTCTACGTCACGACCAACCCGTGGGAGTCGGCCATCGCCCCCGACGGCCAACGCTTCTACATCATCTACGCGGGCACTAACGACATGAACTATTGCAGCGTCGTCGATGATGATTACAAGGAAGTCGAACGCATTGGCGTCACCACCGTCGGCAAGAATCCGCGTGCCGTGCGCGTCAGCCCTGACAGCAAGAACGTCTACATCTACAACGCGATGGACTTTGCCGTCAGCGTCTACTCAGCGAACATGGCTTTCGTCAAGTCGATCAAAACCTGCGAGCCGACCAAGGCGCCGGAGTGGGTGCGCGGCAAGATCCTGTTCAACACCGCTAATCAGCCCATGTCGGCGCGGCGCTGGGTCGCCTGCGCGTCGTGCCATCCCGATGGACTGCACGATGGCCGCATCTGGCAGCAGGCCGAAGGGCTGCGCAAGACGACGGCGTTCGTCGGCATGGCGCACACGCATCCGTTGCACTGGTCGGCTGACCGCGATGAAGTACAAGACTTCGAGTACACCGTGCGCAGCCGGCTCATGCAAGGCCTTGGTTTCATCAAGGGGCAAATCAAGCCGAAGGTCGGCTTCCACAAGGCCGAGCTCGAAGAAAAGACCGGCGGCCGCTCGAAGGACCTTGATGCCATCGCCATCTATTCCAACTCTCTCGATTATCCGCTGTCGCCGCACGTGGAAGCACCTGGCAAGTTGACTGCGGCGGCGGAACGCGGCAAGAAGGTGTTCTTCAACAAGGAAGTGGGCTGCGCAACCTGCCACAGCGGGCCGTACTATACCGACAGCCGCCTGGAAAAACCGTTCAACTTGCACGACGTGGGCACGGGAGGCGACGACAAGTCGGAGCGGATGGGCACGAAGTACGACACACCGACGCTTCTAAACGTCTATCGCGGTTCGCCGTATCTACACGACGGCTCGGCGAAGACGCTGCTCGAAGTCGTCACGACCTTTAACAAGGGCGACAAGCACGGCAAAACGAGCCAGCTCCCGATGGACCAGACCGCCGACCTGGTTGAGTTCTTGAAATCGTTGCCGTATGAGCATCCGCCGGAGGTGACACCGAACACGGTGGAGTTCCGCGTGCAGCCGGCGAAGAAGTAGGAATAGCCGCGAGTCGTTTAGCGCTCGCAATGAAGCGCCCGAGGCCTGGCGTTGCACCGCGAGCGTTAAACGGCAGATGGGCAAGGAACGCATATGAATGCTGAATGGCGCAATCGTTACGAGCGTGCGGTCGACGCCGCTCAGCAAGCGGGGCAGTTCGCACTCGGCTACTTCGATCAAGGTATCGCCGTCGAATGGAAGCCCGATCAAAGCCCCGTCACCATGGCCGACAAGGGCGCCGAGCAGCTCCTGCGTCAAACGCTGCTCGCCAAGTTCCCCAACGATGGCTTCCTCGGCGAAGAGTTCGGCGACACGCCGGGCTCATCGGGCTTTCGCTGGATCATCGACCCAATCGACGGCACACGCAGTTTTGTGCGCGGCATCCCCATCTGGGCAACGCTCGTTGGTCTGGAATACAAGGGTGAACTGATCGCCGGCATCGCGTGTTCCCCTGCGCTCAAGCAAACATTCCGCGCCCTGCGCGGCGACGGCGCTTTTCGCGACGAACGCAGGATCCGCGTCTCCGATGTCAAGGCGCTCGACAAGGCCCACGTTTATTACTCAAGCATCTCGTGGTTCACCAAGGCGGGCCACGATCGCCAGTTTCTCGACCTCGTCGGCAGGACGGAACGCCAGCGCGGTTTCGGCGACTATTACGGCTTTCTCATGATCGCTCAGGGTTCCGGCGAGATCATGGTCGAGCACGGCGTTCATGCGTGGGACATCGCGGCGCTCGCGCCCATCGTCGAGGAAGCGGGAGGCCGGCTCACGGCATGGGACGGCAAGTTCGACCTCAACAAGCCCGATGTCCTTGCCAGCAATCGCCTGCTTCACGACGAAGCGATGGCGATCATCAATCGCCGCCTCCCCGTTTAGCGCTCGCAAAAAAGCGCCGAGTCGCTCGATGTTCTCGGCGAGCGCTAATCCGCAAATGGAGGTCCGACGATGAACTCCCTGCCGCGCACCATCGAATGGATCGGCGACCTCTCCGGCCATGTCCGGCTCATCGATCAGACGCTGCTGCCGACACAACTCGTTTATCGCGATTGCCGAACGGTTGAGGAAGTGTGGGAAGCCATCCGTATGCTGCGCGTGCGTGGAGCGCCGGCGATCGGCGTGGCTGCGGCGATGGGCGTTGTCGTCGGCGTTCAAGCACATCATGAGGCGAGCACGTTCACGATACACCTCAAGAAGGTCGCCGACTATCTGCGCACGAGCCGGCCGACCGCGGTCAACCTTTTCTGGGCGATCGAAAGGCTCGAAAAAAAAATCGAATCGCAGCTGGCGTCAACGTCGCCGCAAGCGTTGACGCGGCTTCTTCTAGAGGAAGCCCTCGCGATTCAAGACGAAGACGGCCGCATGTGCCGGGCGATTGGACGTATCGGCGCTGAGTTGGTGCGCGCAGGGCAGGGCATCCTCACCCATTGCAACGCGGGGAGCCTGGCGACCGCGGAGTACGGCACGGCTCTCGCGGTCCTGTACACGGCGGCCGAGCAAGGCGAGATCTTTCACGTATTTGCCGATGAGACGCGCCCGCTCCTGCAAGGCGCCAGGCTGACCGCGTGGGAACTACAACAGGCCGGCATCGATGTCACGCTCATCTGCGACAGCATGGCCGCCCACGTCATGCGCCAGGGAAAGATCCAGCTGGTGATCGTCAGCGCCGATCGCATCGCCAGGAACGGCGACACCACGAACAAGATAGGCACCTACGGCGTCGCGGTACTGGCTCACGCGCACAAGATTCCCTTTTACGTCGCGGCCCCGTCGAGCACGTTCGACTTGCGCATTGCCGACGGGAGTCAGATCCCGATAGAGGAACGCGATCCGCGCGAGATTACGCACGGTTTCGGCACAGCGACCGCTCCCGAGGGCGTGCGCGTCTATAACCCTGCATTCGACGTGACGCCGGCCGACTTGATCGCCGGAATCATCACCGAGAAGGGCCTGATTCGTCCGGTAAACGAGGCGGCAATCGCGAGGACGCTGACCGGCATTTACGAGCCGCGACCGTAAGGGAGCGTTGGGTTCGCACAACGCTCCCTTACGGTCGCGGCTCGTAATGCAATGAGCGTGCTCGCATTATCAGAATTGGCACTCCACCAGTGCGTATCTATCAATTGTGAGGCGACGCAGTCCATTGCGGACGCTTTCGGTGCGGTTTCCGTGGGCACTTCCTTTGCATTGTCCTTTTCTTGACCGAATTGGCGGTTGACGACTTGCCCATCAGACGTACAACGTAAATTGTGAATCGTTTCACAAACATGCGGAAAGCACATCCGTGGCGGCAAGATGCCGATCTTGCCGGGCCCACACAGTGAAGGTGCCAACATGGCGGAACCGAATCAACCCGGCGATCCGACTCCACCCAAACCCGCCGAGACCGGCGTAACCGTGACGCCACCTAGCGTCCCCGCTGCGGCAGGTAGCTCCGTGGCTGCGGGGTCGCCGCCCGCCAAGCCTGCAGTGCCGTCGATCAAAGCGGACGAACCTACACGCCGCAACATCCTCATCGATTACCCACTCGTTGCGATCTTGGCGCTCTTCGGTTCCTGGTTTGCGACGGCGTGGACGACATTCAGCCTGTCGATGCTCGGCCTTACGCTCGGAACCGTTCGTTTCATGTTTCCCAATGTCCTCTCCGAGCCCCCCAGCAGCTTCAAGGCGGGCGACGTGTCCAGCTTTGAAGAAAACAAGGTGGACGACAAGTTCAAGGAGATCGGCGCCTGGATCATCCGCGCCAAGGAAGAGGGCCGCGAGATCATCTACGCTTTGAGCACGACCTGCACGCACCTCGGTTGCACACCGAACTGGCTTGAAGGCGAGAAGAAGTTCAAGTGCCCGTGCCACGGCTCCGGTTTCAAGATTTCGGGCATCAACTTCGAAGGCCCCGCTCCGCGCCCCCTGGAACGCTATGCCGTCAAGAAGACCGACGACGGCCAGGTTGTCGTCGATAAGTCGCGTAAGTTTCAAAAGGAACTCGACCAGTGGAAGGACCCGGACTCGTTCATTCTCCTGGGATGATTGGCGGCTCGTTTGAATATTTACCCGTGAGCGCCATGAGGATCCAACAATATGTCGATCGGTGACTATATCCGCAATACGCAGGTCTGGAAGAGCGTCTTCCGCCATCCGGCGCCGCGCGATCGCAGAAATCGCGTTGTCGTGATGCTGACGAACGTCTTCCTGCATCTGCACCCCGTTTCCGTGCGCAAGAGCGGCATCGAGCTCAGCTACACCTGGTGCATGGGCGGCATTACGTTTTTTCTCTTCCTCGTCGAGACCGTCACCGGCGTGCTCTTGATGTTCTACTACCGCCCCACGCTGGAACATGCCTACAACGACATCCTCTCGCTGCGTGATGTGACCACACTCGGCATCCTGCGTGAACTGCACCGCTGGGGCGCCCACGCCATGGTCATCACGATCTGGTTGCACATGTATCGCGTCTTCCTCACCGGCAGCTACAAACCGCCGCGCGAATTCAACTGGGGTATCGGCGTAATATTACTCGTTTTGACACTGTTATTAAGCTTCACAGGCTACCTGCTGCCATGGGATCAACTGGCGATCTGGGCCATCACTGTCGGCAGCAACATGGCGCGGGCCACGCCGATCATGGGGCATGAAGGGCCAGGCGCGAAGGCGCTGGTGATCGGAGGTGTGGACTTGATCCACTCCGGCTCGGACGCGAGGTTCTTGTTGTTGGGCGGGCGCTTCGTTGGCGAAACGACGCTCCTGCGCTTTTACGTCTTGCACTGCGTCGCGCTGCCATTGGCGGCGGCGCTCTTGATCGCCGTCCACTTCTGGCGCGTCCGGAAAGACGGCGGCATCAGCGGAGCATTATGAAAAAGTGGCTAGTGGCTGGTGGTATGTGGCTAGTTAAGGACAAGCCACAACCCCCGGCCTATTCCCAACTAGCCACTAACCACTAGCCACTGGCCACTTATTATGTACGATTCGCACGGCCATCTCTCCAATTCGCTGCAAACAGGCATCGGTCTGTTTTACTTCCTCGTCACGCTGATGAACGTCGGCTTCGCGGCCTATCAGCATTTCGAGCGCAAGGATAAACTGCAGACCATGATCTGGAGTTTCGTCGCCGGTGTGTTCTTCTTGCACTCGGCTGCGTATTTAGCACGCATGGGTTGGCCGATCTTCCCGCCGCTTGAACATGCCGTTAACTTCGTCATGAACCCGGTGAGTTATTTCGTGCTCGCCGTCATCGGCTTTTCCAAGTTGATCTTCTTCCGCCGCATCGCCACGGAGCCGGTCGTCGCCTGGTCGATCCTGATGGGGACACTGTGGTTCGGCGGCCTGGCCATGACCAACGGCAATTTCAGCGCCATCATCACCAAGCCGGACAACGTGCCGATCGTGATGCTGATATTCTCCGTCGGCTTTCTCACCTGGCTCGCTCTAAGAAAGATGGTCATCAACGATGCGCGCCTCGACCGCGGCGAACCGCCACACGAGAAAACGCTCGAAGAGAAAGTGCTCGTTTGGCCGGACCTCGTCTACACCGAGCTGATCGCGATGGTCATTTGCACGCTGATCCTCATCGTCTGGGCGATCGTCCTCAAAGCGCCTCTCGAGCAACCCGCGTCGTCGGCGCGCATCCCCAATCCGTCGAAGGCCCCGTGGTACTTCCTCGGCTTGCAAGAAATGCTCGTTTACTTCGATCCCTGGATGGCCGGCGTCGTCCTGCCGACATTCATTGTCAAGGGGTTGATGGCCTTGCCGTACATTGACTTCAATCAAAAGGGCAACGGCTATTACACCTTCAAGGAACGCAAGTTCGCCATCACGACCTTCCTGTTCGGCTTCATCGTCTTGTGGTGCGTGCTGATCGTTCTCGGCACATTCCTGCGCGGCCCCAACTGGAATTTCTTCGGCCCCTTTGAAGCGTGGGACCCGCACAAGAACGTTCCCTTGAACAACGTCAACCTGTCGGACTACTTCTGGCTAATGGGCTTCGGCTCCTCGATCGAAAGCAAGCACTGGCTAATCCGTGAATTGCCGGGGTTGTTCTTCGTGTTTGTCTACTTGGCCGTCATCCCGCCGGTGCTAGCCAAGACCGTCATGCGAGGCTTCTTTATCCGCATGGGATTCGTGCGCTTCATGATCCTGGTCACGCTGATTCAGTTCATGGCGTCGTTGCCGATCAAGATGGTGTTGCGATGGGTGCTTAATCTCAAATACATCGTGTTCATCCCCGAGTACTTCTTCAACATTTGAACCATCGTTTGGCCGCGATTCGTAGAACCGCGCGGTTCTGCGAACCGCGGCCAAACAGGATCCGGTGAACGCATGGCAGCAACCGATAAACCCTTCAATAATCAGCGCACGCTTGACATCGTGTTCGCGGTGTCGAACATCCTCATGCTCTTGAGCATCATCTGGATGTTGTGGCAAGATCATTACCGCGAATACAAGGTCGAACAGCGTCTCTTCCGCGATATCGAGACGATGATGGCCCAGCGCGCGGCCCTCGACGCGATCCCACTCGATGCCGAATTCGCATCCGCCAAAGAAGCTCTCAAGGCCGCCATGGGAATCCGCGACGACGAGGCGAACAAGAGCATCCTGCGCGAAGCACGGGCCGCGCTCGCGGGATTGCAGCCGAAGAAGGAACGCGCCGAGGCTCGCTTCCAGGCCGCCAAGGCCGACGTCGAATCGATCAACAGCTTTCTCAGCATCGCGCTCGAGCATCGCGACGATGCGCTGGCCAAGAAATATCGCGACGACCTGAAGAAGCTCAACGAAAAACTCGACGAGATGACCAAAGAGCGCGACGATCTCGTTGCGCTGATGAAGGCCGAGCAGAGGAAAATCGACGACAAGGAATCCCCCGTCACCAAGGCGCTTGGAGAGTTCAAACGCGTCAACGACAAGCTCGACTCTCAGGTCAAGCTCGCCATCAGCAAGCGCTGGGGCTGGGGCGATTGGTTCCGAACGCTCTGGGTCATCGACGGTTTCGCGAATCCGCTCAAGATTCATCAGTTCACGCTCAACGATCTCCCGATCGACTACAACTTCAAGCAGGTCACCCGCTACGACCGCTGTCTGACCTGCCACCTCGGCATCGACAAGGCGAACTTCACGCCCGAGAACTTGAATGCGCTGACCGGGGACGCCGCCAACAAGGACAATTTGAAGAAGGCGCAGGATTTTTACGATGCGCGGCGCAAGGAAGTCGAGAAGGATCCGGCGGCGCTGGCCAATTTCCTGGCGACCACGCCCAATCCACACTCGATCAGCCTGATGAAAATTTCCGACAAGCAGCTCACGCCGGCGCGCATCAAGCAGTTCGCCGCCCATCCGCGGCTCGATCTCTTCGTCGGCGGCAACAGCAAGCACCCGGCCGAGCGCTTCGGCTGCTCGTCGTGCCATTATGGCCAGGGGAGCGGCACGACCTTTCTCGACGCCTCGCATAATCCCAACTCGTCATCGGCACTCCACGCCTGGGAGCGCGACCGCGGCTGGGAGCACAATCACATGTGGGACTTCCCGATGCTGCCGACGCGCTTCACCGAGGCGTCTTGCATCAAGTGCCATCACGAAGTCAGCGACCTCGTCAGCACCGACAACCGCGTCGAGGCGCCCAAGGTCTATCGCGGCTTCAACCTCATCAAGGAAAACGGTTGCTTCGGCTGCCACGAAATCAGCGGTTGGAAGAGCGGCAATCGCATCGGCCCCGACCTGCGCCTCGAACCCAGCACGCCGCTGGAGGACATGAACCCCATCGAACGCGATCGCGCCGTGAAGGACACCGATAATCGCCCCGGTAGCCTGCGCAAAGTTGGCCCGTCGCTTGCACGCTTGAAGGAAAAGACGACGCTGTCGTTCGTCGAAAGGTGGATCCGTTCGCCCAGCTCGTTCCGGCCCGACACCAAGATGCCGCATTACTATGGCCTGAGCACGAACAACGAGAAGTTCCTGAAAGACGAATTCGAACATTCCACGGATGCCCACGCGATCTCGCAAGAGAAATTCCCGAACACCGAAATCGCCTCCATCGCTTACTTCCTGATGCGGGCGAGCCAAAAACATCTCGACGATACCGAGAAGCTTCGCGCCGACGGCAACGGCCCGAAGGACGAAAATCGCCTCGTCGCCTTGCTCAGCAAAGATCGACTCACGGGGGATGAGGCGAAGGATCTGGCGGAAGTGAAGCGGAACATCCAGCTCCGCAAGCAGGTCAAGCTAGTCGATCTCGCTCCGAACTACGCCGGCGACGTCAAGAACGGCCGCGTGCTCTTCACTGAGCGCGGCTGCCTGTCGTGCCATGTGCATAAGGGCACCGAGGTCGTCCAGGGAAGCAGGGATGTTTTGGCCACGTTCTCTCCCGCGATCGAGAAGAACGAGGCCGTCTTTGGGCCGAGCCTGAGCCAGCTAGTCGGCAAGTTCGGCAAGTCGAAGGAGGAGCAGGCGGACGCCCGCAAATGGCTCATCCAGTGGATCACGGACCCGCATGTGCACAGCCCGCGCAGCCGCATGCCGGTGACGCACCTGGCGCCCAAGGAAGCCGCCGACATCGCTGCCTGGCTATTGAACCAGTCCGCGACCGATCACGGCGACGATTGGGACGAGATCCATGTCAAGCCGCCGCTTCGCAAGGAGTTGGAAGATCTCGCCAAGGTGTACCTCACGCGCATGATGTCCAAAAGCGACATGGTGAAGTTTCTCAACGGCGACCTCAAGGACGATTTCGAGCTCATCAAGAAGGACCTCACTGCCGACGAGCAGCAGCTCTATCCCAAGATCAAGGACGACAACGAACTCAAGGCCTATCTCGGCAAGAAGGCCGTCAGCCGCCTGGGTTGCTATGCTTGCCACGACATCCCCGGCTTTGAGAACGCCAAATCGATCGGCGTCGGCCTCAACGACTGGGGCAAAAAACCCGCCGATCGTCTGGCCTTTGAAGACATCGATAATTTCTTCAAGACGAAATATTACTACCAGGGCGTTGATTCCTTGGTCGACAAGGACGGCAAACCGCACGGCATCAAGGACGGCAAGGAACCTTACGAAGAGTTCTACGCCCAGGCGCTCATGGGACACCATCGTCAGCGCGAGGGCTATCTCAACCAGAAGATTCGCGATCCGCGCAGCTACGACTTCAACCGTGTGCGGGCGTGGGACGATCGCGCCCGTATGCCGGAGTTCCACTTCGCGCGCGCTCGCAAGCAAGAGACCGAAAAGGCAGACGAATACAAGGCGCGCATCCTTAAAAACGAAGCCGAGGCCCGCGAATCCGTCGCGACCTTCGTGCTCGGCTTGACTGCGGAGCAAGTCCCGACCAAGAACATCAATCAACCGACGGGCGATCGGCTCGCGGAGGTCAAAGGGCGACAGATCCTCGAAAAATACAACTGCAACGGCTGCCATACGGTTCGGCCCGGCGTCTACGACTTCAACCTGACCCCGGCGACGCTGGCCAAGCTTGATAAGTTTTACGGCGATGAACGCAATACCATGAAGGGAGAGATCGAATTCCTCGATCACACTATCTGGTCGGGCCGCAACTCGATGCATGCGGGCGAGCCGCTGAAGGTCCGCGCGACGGCCCCGCGCTATCTCCTGGATAGGGACGAAACACCCTTGCTCCTACTACACCTGAGCGAGGCGTTGCGCTTTCCTGGCGGCGATTTCAAGGTGCGTACGATCCCTGGCAGCACCGACATCGTCATACCGATGCAGGACGTGCTCGGCGCACGCGTGCCGGTGAAATCTCAGGACGACATAGGTCTCGCCTTCGGCCCCTCCAATCCGTTCGGTGGAGCATTTACCGAGTTGATGGTGCCTTACTTGCTCAAGAAATACCCGGAGAAATTCACGGGCCCCGACGCCACGCGCACGGCCCTGCCGCCGCCGCTGATCGGCCAGGGAGAACGCACGCAGCCCGAGTGGCTGAAAAAATTCCTGCTTGAGCCACAGCAGGTCCGCAATACGACGATCTTGCGCATGCCCAAGTTCAACATGAGCCAGGACGAGGCGACGGCGCTGGTCGATTACTTCGCAGCCGTCACCAAGCAAACCAACGTCGGGATCGGCCTCACTTATCCCTTCGTGTCGCCGCAGGCACGCGACGATCTCGACGGCGCCTACTGGCGCAAGAAAAACGCTCAGTATGTCGCGCGTCTGAAGACGAGCAAGGCCCTCGACAAGGACAGCAAACCGGTCAAGTCGGCCGAGGGCAAGGAGCTGACCGCCTACGAGCAACGCCTCGAATATTACGCTCCGGTTTGGGAGCAACTGCGCAAGGATCTGGAGACTGGCCTGAAAGCGGACATCAGCAAGCTCGAAGAAACAATCAAAGTGCAAACTATGGATAAGGAGCGTCGCAAGAAGCTCATCGACGAAAAGAAGGGGAATGCCCAAGATTTGCAGAAAGAGATCGACTCCATCGACTTGGTTCTCAAAGGCGCCGGGTCGGACAAGCAAATGCGTGAAAACGATCTGGCTAACCTCAGTGTCAAGACGCTGCAGACCAACTGGGAGGAAAAGGAAGCCTACGCCGCCGACGCCTATCGCCTCCTCACCTCGCGCGAATTGTGCTCAAAATGCCATCAGGTGGGGAGCATTCGCGCCGGCGAGCAGAAGAGTCCGGGGCCGCACCTCGATCTGGCGGCCGAGCGATTGCGGCCGGGCTTCATCCAGCATTGGGTCAGCAAGCCGGCGCGGCTCGTGTACTTCACGTCGATGACGCAGTATTTCAAGAAGGACTCGCTTGAGTACCAGCAGATCCACGCTGGCGCGTCGCTGGAGCAGATCGACGCACTGCGCGACGTGCTCTTGAATTTGCCGCGTGTATCGAGCATGCCGATCAACCGTCTACACCATCCGGACCTGCCCGTGCCGAAGAAATGACCGCACGGTCCCGTGGGCGGGAATAAACCGTCCGCGCAAGCATCTATGGAAATAGAGAATCCAATTTTCAAAGGAAGAGAGGGAACCATGAAACGAATTCCGCTTCTGAGCGTGCTCCTGCTCCTGCCGGCCTTGAGTCTGGTGGTCGTGGTCGGCTGCTCAAAACCTACTGTTGAGAAGGACAAAGACAAGACAAAAGACAAAGACAAAACCGAAAAACCTAGCCCTGGCGTTAAGACCGAAATCACTTCCGACACCAAGGCCGTCGTGAAGGGGACGGTCAAGGTCAAGGGAGGCAAGTTCCCGGAGATGAAGGAAGTTGCGGCCCTTGGCATGCATGGCGACAAGGAGACGTGTCTAAAGGGTGGTCACAACGACAAGAACGACCAGACCTGGATCGGCAAGAATGGCGCCGTCGAAAATGTTGTCGTGTGGCTGGAGCCGCCCGCTGACAAGAAATACAAGATCACCGATGCGCTGAAGGAACCGTTCAAGAAGACGGTCGAGATCGATCAGCCCTTCTGCATGTACCGACCGCATGTTGTCGGGGTGCTTGCGAAAGATCAGGCCATTCAGTTCTTGAATTCTGCTACGCTTACGCACAATGTCAAGCTCCACTTCGGCAATCCATTGATCGCCAAGCCACTTGACGACAACCTTGGACCGGGCAAGAAATCCGACACGCGGACGATGGACGTGACCAAGGAATCGCTGTTCACTGCGGAGTGCACCGCGCACACCTGGATGCGGGCACGCGTTTTCGTCAGTCCCCACCCTTATTTTGCCGTCACCAAAGAGGATGGCACGTTCTCTATTGCGAACGTCCCGGTGGATACCGAACTGAGCGTGGTCTACTGGCACGAATCGCTGGGCACCGACCTCGGCAGCAAGAAGGAACTCAAGAAGGCGTCCTTCAAGGCGGGGGACACATCGCTCGAAATCGAGCTTGAGGCCAAGTAATCCGATCCGATTCGATTCGGCATAGCCCACGACAGTGTTGTCGTGGGCTTTCTTTTTTGCGCTCTTGCCGTAACAAAATAATATGAAGATCGTTGTCTTGGGAGCGAAGGGTCGGTTGGGGCAGGCGCTGTGCGGAGTGTTGCCGGCGGAGGTCGTTGTGCTGGGGCGGGACGCTGCGGACTTGACCAAGGGGCCGGAGCTGCGCAAGACGCTCACGGAGTTGGCGCCGAATGTGATCGTGAACGCCGCCGGGTACACCGACGTCGATGGCGCGGAAAGCGAGCCGAAAATCGCGTCCGCCGTCAACGGACTGGCGCTGCGCGACATCGCGACCGTGTGCAAGGAACTCGATTGCACGCTCATCCACTTCAGCACGAATTACGTCTTCGGTGGTGATACCGCACGCGCGACGCCCTACACGGAAGCGGATAAACACGGCCCAATCAATCGTTATGGCCGCACCAAGCTCGACGGCGAAATGTTTACGCGCGGCCACTGCGGCAAACACTTCATTCTGCGGACCTGCGGCCTTTTCGGCGGCGTCGGCCCACGAGCGGATTTCGTGACCACGATGCTCGCGCAAGCGGCTCAAGGCAGGTCCATCCGCGTTGTCAACGATCAGACCTGCACGCCGACGTCGGTGCTTGATCTGGCTCGCGCGGTGTTGCCGTTGTTGGATTCAAATAAGTTTGGCTTATATCACATCACGAATTCAGGCTCATGCACCTGGCACGAGTTCGCGCAGGCGATTTTCGCGCTCAAGGGGGTGCAAGCCAAACTCGAACCGGTGACGACGGCCGAATACGCCGCCAAGGCGTTGCGGCCTCGCTATAGCGTGCTCGACAACACCAAGTGGCAGGAAGCCGGTTTCGCCCCGCTGCGACCCTGGCGTGACGCGCTTGCGGACGTTCTCAAGTGATCAGTGCGTCAATTCGCGGATCATTTCCGGTCACCGTTCGCCCCTCTCCTCGGAGTACAAGGGAGAGGGGAGGTTTCATTTCCGCGGCTTGGTCTCGCTCTCTTCGTCGCGTTGATACAGAGGCAGTAGGCGATACTCGACGGTCAAGGCCAGGATCGCCATCGCGGTGTTGTAGCTGACGCCCAACTTGTCGTTGCTGAGCCAACCGCCGTTTTGCTGCTGGCTACCCAGAAGCAGCTTGTGCAGCTCGGTGCGATGGATGGTCCAGTAGTTGCCGCCGAGCTGAAACATGGCTTGCGACGTGTAGTAGGCGGCATAGTAAAAGCGAGGGTCAATGGGCGTGAGCTGGTGTTCGAGGAGATACGACCCGGCCAGGAGCGCCTCGCGCGAGTGATGGCGTTCCTTGCCGCACAGTTCCAGGGCCAGGATGCCTGTTCCCGTGCAGGACAGCGTCGGCGCCGAGCCGGGCAAATAGCCGTAGCCGCCTGACTTATGGCGGCATGCTTCGACGAACTTCAGCGCCAATTCGATGCGGTCCGCGGGAATGTCGCAACCGATGTTCTTGGCGGCGCGCAAGGCGAGGATCTGCCAGCCGCTGACGCTCATGTCGGCGTCGTCGCTGGCGAGTTGATAGCGCCAGCCGCCGCGATTGGCGCTCCGGTCGGTGCGCTGGGCTTGCAGGATCATCTGTACTGCCTTCTCCAGCTTGGGTTTCATTTCCTTCGCCGTCTTGGCGTCGCTCATCGCGACAACCTCGCAGAGCATCATCGTGCAGATGCCGTGCTGGTACATGTTGTCTTCTTGCCCGGGCGCGCCGAATAGTCCGTTGGCCTGCTGCTGCTTGAGGATCCAACGAATGCCCTTGTCGACATGGGCCTTGTAGGGGCCTTCGCCGGGCACGTGGCCGGCGGACAGAAACGCCAGCACGGCCAGCGAAGAGATGGCGGGATTGGCGATGTCCTGGCCGCGCCATTCGCCGTCCTTTTCTTGCATGAGCGCGAGAAAGGTGAGGCCGCGCTCGATGCCATCGACAAGCCGATCCTTGGCGGGCGATTGAGCGAAGGTCGAGGCCGACGAATTGAACGAGAAGATGAGAGCAAGCAGCCAGCGGAGCGGTCGTTTCATGCGCGGATTCACTCCTTGCGCGCCGGCAGCGGGGTTTGCGCGAGACGCTCGAAGTATTGCTGGATCAGATCGGCATACTCGGCGCCGAAGCGATTGCGGAAATCCTGAATCATCTCGGTCTTCAACTGTCCAGGCAACTCGCCCCAGCTCTTGCCTGACATGGGTTCGAGCTTGAAGTCTTTTGGGAGCGGCCCGGCGCTGCGGCTCGGCGCCGTGGACGCTTGGGTGGACGGGGTGCGTGCCGCGCTGGGCAGACGCGCGGTCGATTGCTTGCTCGCCTGATTCACTGCCTCCGCGAGTTTATCCGCGGCGGCTTGCATGGCGTTTTGGGCCTCCTTGGGCATGTTCGGCAGCTTGGCCTCGGCGATCTTCATCTGTTCGCTGCTTTGCTTGAGGGCCTCGGCAGTTTTCTCGCTGTCTTCCTTGGCCATGCCCTTGGTTGCCTGGTCCTGGACGAATTTTTGCAACATCTTGGCGGCCAGTTCGAGCTGTTTGCTCGCTTCTTCGTCGAGCATCTTGGCGGGCTCGGCGTCCCCCTTGGCCTTGGCGTCGTCGCTGGCCTGCATCGCCTTTTGGGCCATCGCTACGGATTCGGCACCCTCCTTGGCCATGGCTTTCGCTTCCGGACTTTCAGCTTTTTGGGCAAGCTCAAGAAGCTCCTTGGCGAGTTTCTCCAGCTTTTCGCGCATGGCCAAGCCCTCCTTGGCGGCGACCGCTTTCAGCAATTCATTCAGTAGGCGCTCGGTGTCGAGGCGGATTTTCTCCTGTTCTCCGCCGAAGCGTTCGATCTGCTCAACGCGCGCACGCAGTGCCGGATTCTTGACGACTTCCGCGGGAGGAAATTTGTCAAACCAGGCCCGCAGCCGTTTTTCGTGCGACCTCTGATGGCCGATCGCCTCTTCGATGTGCAGATCGGTCAGCGATCGCGCGGCCGCCCGCGCCGGCGTCAGATCGGGTCCGTCGTTCTTGACGGCGTAGGGCTCGACGCGATCGGCCAGCGCCAACTGTCGTTTGGCGAGTAGATTGATCTGTTCCTTGCCTGCGGGCGAAATTTTCTCCGGCGGCAGCTCGCGCAGGGCGCGCTGTTCGGCAACGAGCTTCTGGGCAGTTTCCGCAAGTCGCTCGGCACGCTTCTGGCCAAGGGCGGCGATCGACTCCTGCACGAGCTTGTTCTTCATCTGAAGCTGTTCCACCTCCGCGCTGAGCCGGGCTTGCTCCTGCCGAATCGCCTCGATCTGCTTGGCCAGATCAGCCTCGCTGGGCGGGTCGCCGGCGCGCAATTTCTCAAGTTGATTCTTGAGGTCCAGTTGCCGTTTCGCCAGATGTTCGAGCTGGGCCTGATCGAGCCGATCGAGCGCGAGTTGATCATTCCATTGCAGCATGCGATCCAGCTTCTTGTGAGCTTGCATCAAAGCGCTCTGGGCCTCGTCAAGCTCCTGTTTGCTGTCGGCAAGCGAACGGTCGGGCTCGCTGAAACGCTTGAGGGCGTCGGCGCTTCGCTTCATCTCCATGTCAGCAATGTCGAAAAAATGGGCCGCCAGACGCGCCAGGTTCGGGTTGGCGCCGGCTTGCAGAAGGTCCTCGACGATCTGGTGGTTCAGCAGACGCAGTTTGTCGGCTTCGCGTCTTCGCTCTGGCGTCAGCACGGCTTGCTGATGGATCGTACGTTTGAGATTGTCGGCCTGTTGTGCCTCGTCGAGGAGTTTCTTTTTGATGTCATCGATAATCTTGCGCATTTCTTCGCGCTGCACCTGAGCTTGCTGCCTGACGAAGGCGTCGCGCGATCCGTCGATGCGAAGGTGAATCCACCCGTCTTCCCCGGCCGTCGGCGCCGGCGCGATGGTGATCTGCGGCGCGAGGTGCTCGGGCGGCTGTGGGCTGTCGGCGCTCGGGACAATCTCGCCCTTGCGCAGCGTGCGCCGGTCGAGCGCGTGAAGGCGAAATTGCACGTGGTCGCCCTTGTTCAGCCCTTGAGGGAGAGGCAACCATTGATCGACCTGCAGTTCCCGCCCGGTCGCATTTAGCCACGGCTTCGTCGGCAACGCTTTGTCGTTGACGCGGAACTCGATGGCGACGCCGGCGAGGCCCTCCTCGTCAGTAACCTCGGCTTGCAGACGCAGCACGTCATCCGGCGTGATCCAGGTTACCTGGCTCGATTGCAGCGGGGCGGCGCTGCCGTGGAAACGCAACTCGGAAAAGCGCGGCGCCTTGTCGGCGTGGACGTTCCAGTGACCCATCTGCAGCTTTGCGATAACGCCGTGCTCCAACGTCAGAACCATCTCCGCTTGGAACGCGCCACACGCCAAGGCGAATTCCTCGCCACGGACGATCCCGTTGGCGTCGCAAGCAAGCATGATTGTGCGTGTTATTGGCGTCGCGCTCTCGGCCAATGGCTTCGTCGCGATGACGAGCGCGGCTTGGGCGGGGGGACGGTCAAGTCTGATCTCATAACTAATCTTGCTGTACTGCAAAACACTTGCCTTCGTTTCGCGATCGTCGAGTTCGAGGATGCGTGGTCCGGTTTTGATGTAGGATGGGGGCGTGATCGTCGCGGTCGGCCGTTGGGTGAGGTTGGGGGCCGCCACCACGCCCACGTGAATCGACTCGCTTCGCGCAGGGCCGACTACCGCACGCCCACGAACTGGCTCGCGCACGTTGTCGAGCACGATCTCAAACCGTCCCCTCGCACACGCTTTCATGGGATAATGCGTCACGTGACCGCCGGCGCCTTCGATGTGCCACTGACATTCGGACGGCGGCTCGGCGAAGGGATCCACCACATCGACCTGTGCTTCGATTACATGGGAGCTGCCGCTCAATACGTGGCCATTGCCATGCACCAATTCGACTCGATAGGGAACCAACGGCGTCGCCCATGCGCGGACGAATCGGTGGTTGAATGTGAGGAAGCTCGGCGCGAACAAGAGGCCGACGTAAACCGCGAGGAAAATTGCGGCCCTCGTCCATAGCCGGCGCTCAGCGTCCAGAGGACATGCCGTCTCGGGTGAGACGGACGCAAGTTTGCGCACGGTTTCCGCTTTCATCAGCGGCGCGAGGCCCTCATCCGTGCCGGCGGGCTCCCGTTGAAGCTGCACCAGCGTGACCAGCCGCTCCGCTAATTCGGGATATCGCTGTTCGAGCAGGTGCGCCACGCCGATCAGATCGAGGCGGACAAGCGCCGTTGTCGCCGATCCCAGTGCCAGCCCTACCATGATCGAAACGGCAAGCCCAATGCCTGCGACGCGCAGGCTCAGCACATTCAAGCCCAGCGCAAAGTCGGCCAGAAAAAGTACCAGGATGCAGAAGATGCCCACCAGAAGGAGGCGGTGGAGCTTGACGAGGCCGCGTTTCAGGCGAACGCGGTGCATCAAGCGCTGCATGGCGTGTACGACAGGATCATTCATTGTGGATGAGATCCAGGGTAAAACGGGCGAGGCGGGAAGGCGTCAATACGCCCATGGGGATATGATATCCGAAGGCGTCTGTCTCGTGCAAGCAATGAATAAGAAAAAGGGCGCGCATCGGAGAATTGCTTCTCGCAAATACGCGCCCTCTCGCTTGGGTTGGTTTCATCGCCGTCACGCGTCCACGAACGGGGCGACGCTCGTCACCATCGCCTCCGGCCGGGTCACAAACGCCAGATGCCCGCAATTCGGCAGACGCATGAGCCGGGCGTTCGGGATGCCGTCGCACAGCCGTGTTAGACTCTGCGGCGAGACGAATACATCGCGATCGCCGGAAAATACCAGGGTCGGGGCCTTGATGCGTGGGAGTTGGTCTTCCAGGTCGAGTCCTTCCACGAGGCGAAACCGATGCGCCATCACGCTCTGATCGGTTTGCCAGATTTGCCTGGTCACGAATTCAAAAAGGGCGTCGCGCTTTTGTTTGCCGCCGAAGAGGAGGTTGAAGAACTGGTTGACGAACGGACTGTCCGCTGGGAGCGGAAAACGCGAGAGAACCGTGCTGGCGATTTGCTGGATCAAACCGCGTTCATACCGAGCGCCGACGCCTTGAACGATGAGGCGATCGAGCCGATAGGGATACCGGATCGCGAACTTGAGGGCGATGATGCCGCCGAAGGACACGCCCATGATGGTCGGGCTTTCCAGGCGTAGCGCATCGAGCAATTCGGCGAGGTCTTCGACGAGATCGTCGAGGTCGAAGGGATGCCGTAGCACGAAGCAGTCGTTTTCGCCGCGCAATTGATAACGAAATACCCGGTGTGTCGTGGCCAGCGAACTCGCTAACGGACCGAGCAGTTCGGAACCGCCGCCAAGCCCCGGAATGAGCACGATGGGGGATCCTGAACCCATCTCATGCAGTTCCGCAGTGTATTTGCCCAGGTGAACGAAACTCGAAGATCCTGCGCTGGCAAGATACCTCCGATTTGTCGCATTCGACCAATCCGACGTAGCCTTCACAATTTATCTCCCCGCCTACAAGGATGTGAGGGAGAATTAAACGCAAAAATCATACCGTTCTCGAATTCTAAGTATTTTTGTTGATATTATGCCTACAATACGTTCAGATCTAATTGATTCGACTGTTTTTCGTCGTCGAAAAACAGTCGAATTGGTCGATGACGAAAAATCGTCGCGTATTTTGTACCCGTTTTTACCGTTTTTTTCTAGATGATCATCCGCACATTAAAAAAACCGATTGTTCAACAGATGCTCCTTCTGGCATTCGGCATCAGCGTGATCATTTATGCAATGATTGTGCTCGTGTATGTCAGTTCGTCTTATGAAATTGGTATTCGCAGCATCCTTTCCACTGATGTAATTGGTCAGCCCCGGCACACCAAGCCAGAATCGGGCCCACTTATTCAAGCGGGGGATCGTATTGTGAAAGTGGGTGATCTGCCCCCAATTCAAACCTGGTCGGACTTGCTGGAAGCCCCGCGCGTGGTGCAACAGAGGATCGAAAGTGGGCAACTGTCTACGCGCCTGTATCGCGTAGACCCTGTGACGGAGCAGACATTTGTTCTCGTCGAATACCAACAACCAGGCCACGCCGACACCTATCGTTCCTGGTGTGAATTGCGGCAGCTGCCGCTCGATGGGATGATCCCGTCCTTGATTTGGCTTTTCCTCAAGGGGGCCTTGTTCGTCATCGGTGCTGTGGTCTACTGGAAGCGCCCCAACGACGAAGCCGCGCTGCGATTCTACATTCTGTGCGCGATCACGCTCGGCGCCTACATGGGGGGATATCACTGGACGCACATCGTGACGCAGCCGATCTTGATGATCGCCTTCATGACCTGCGCGATTCTGCTGCCGGTCGCCAGCCTGCATTTCTACCTGGTGTTTCCGCATAGGAAGGGCTGGCTGCAAGAACATCCGCGCCAAACTTTGGCCGCGGTATATGGCTTGCCGCTCGTGACGTTGGCGTGCCTCATCGCGATCTACACCTACATTGCCTGCTTCGCTGAATTTGATTCGGTATTTCGCCAGTTCATTCCTTGGATGATTTATGCTTCATTCGGCATCGCGATGCTGTGGTATTTGGCGTGCATGGCGGCGCTGTTTCATAGTTTGCGCAACACTGCCGAGGGGATGGAGCGGAAGCAAATCAAGTGCGTCGGCATCGGTGTGTTCTTCTCGCACTTCCCGATTGGGTATTCGCTTTACATCGTGCTGGCGGAACCGGAGAGATTCGTCGAAGGGGCGGTGACCTGGCCGATGTTCGGGGCCTCCCTGATCGTCACCATCGCATTCGCCATCGGCATGACGCGTTATCGCCTGATGGAACTCGACAAGATCATCAACTCGAGCCTGGGCTACTTCCTGGTCAGCTTCCTGGCCGGGCTAATGTATTACGGCGTCGTCTTCATCGGCACGCTGTTTTATAGCCGCTTCGTGAGCAGTCCGACCTTGCCGGCGGCGTTGACGGTGAGCACGACGGCGTTGATCTTCGTGCTCGTGCTGGACGCGGCACGGCGTCGGCTGCAACAGGCATTGGAACGCCGTTTCTCGCGCAACAAGCTGCAGATCGATCAGACCTTGGCCCAGATGAGCCAGGCGGTTTCGCAACTGGTCGATCCGCCGGTGCTGGCCCAACGGCTGCTGACGACCGTGTGCGAAACCCTGGACGTACCCAGCGGGGTGATCTATTTGCGTCGGGAGGAAGGCACGGGCTTTCTGCTGGCAGCCAGTTACGGTGGTGTCGCTCCGGTGGCCGAACTGCCCGCTGACGCTCCTGTGATCGAACTGCTCCAGACCGGGGTTGGACTCGCGTGCCCCTCCATTGCGGAAATCGTCGGTACCAGCGCCCAGCGGCAACTGCGTGAACTCGGCGGCGAAGTCGCGCAGCCGTTGCTTTCCGAAGGCACGCTCATGGCCATCCTAATCCTCGGCCCCAAGGAAACGCCGTATCGCGTCGAGGACTGGAACCTGCTGTCGGCGTTCGCGCGGATCACCATCGTCGCTTTCGAGAGCGCCGCCAAGCATCGGACCATCGACGCCCTGAATCAGGAGTTGAAGGGCAAGGTGGACAAGATCGCCGAGCAGCAACGGCGCATTCTGACGTTGCAAACTCAGCTCAAGCAGACCGTCGAGCCTCCCGTCAGGCCAATTCAGCCGCTAACAACGCCCGTGGTGAAGACGGAAGGCGACGGCCCGCTCCTGCCCTCGGCCAGCGGCATCGTCGGTTCCAGCCCGGTGCTGCGGCAGTTGTTGACGCTGGTGCGCAAGGTCGCCGCCACGGACGCCGTCGTGCTCCTGCGCGGCGAAAGCGGCACGGGCAAGGAGTTGCTCGCGCGTGCGGTCCACGATACCAGCGCCCGCGCGGACAAGCCCTACGTCAAGGTTCACTGTGCCGCGCTGTCTGCCAATCTTCTGGAAAGCGAGCTGTTCGGCCATGTCAAAGGCGCCTTCACCGGGGCGCACAAGGACAAGATCGGCCGTTTCGAGCTTGCCAACGGCGGCACGCTTTTTCTCGACGAGAT
>SXGS01565022.1_pt1 | contig 23798 bp, 16 predicted proteins | sample 3174681 | NCBI WGS metagenome assembly SXGS01 (sample SAMN11356861, study PRJNA531348) | freshwater metagenome | isolation source: freshwater sample F1-80 | place: China: Fuxian Lake, Yuxi | collected 2017-12-25
CGTCGGCGCCGGTCGCGCACGACCCGGCACGCGTGGGACCGCCGCGCGTCGCACCGCCGCGCGTCGCACCGCCGCCGCCGTCGCGACCCGTGACACCAGCCGAACCCGCACCGATGAATGTTCCCACCCGTCCCACGAGGGCGCGACCGGCAGGTGAGGTGTTGCAGCAGCCGGTGAAGACGAGCCTCGCGGGCCCCAAGGTGGTCCGTGTCGACAAGCCGGACAATGTGCCCGCGCCCCGTCCACGATTTCCTGGGACATTCGGCGGTCCAGGGGCTCCTGGCGCGCGCGGCCCATTCACGGGCGCCGGCGGTGGGGTTCGTCGACCCGAGGCGCCCGCGAAGCGTCGTCCCGGAGACACCGGGCGCACGGGCCGCGCTGGCGACACCGGGGGCGGATCCTTCCGTCCGGAAGATCTGAACACGCGCGCCACGCGACTTGCCGGTGCGGGCGGATTCTTCAAACGACACAAGCAGGGGACGGAGCGCCGGCCGAGTTCGCCGTCGTCGCGACCGTTGGTCACGAAGCCGCAAGGTCCGGTGATCATCCCGGACCCGGTGGCTGTGAAGGAACTCTCCGAGCTCACCGGCATCAAGGCCGCCGAGATCATGAAGAAGTCGCTGCTGGCGGGCAACATGATCACGATCAATTCCGCACTCGACGGCATGACGGCGGCCGAGCTCATGGCGGAGTTCGGGATTGAGCTCGAGATCCGGCAGGAAACGACCGCGTCGTTTGAGATCGAGCAACGCGCGGCCGCACGCACGCGCGAAGACGAGCGGCCGCGACCGGCGGTGGTCACGATCCTTGGGCATGTCGATCACGGCAAGACCACGCTGCTGGACACGATCCGCCAGTCGAATGTTGCCGCGGGTGAGGCCGGCGGCATCACGCAATCCACGCGCGCGTTCCAGGTCAAGGTGAAAGCCGGTGGACACGAACGCGAAATCACCTTTATCGACACACCGGGCCACGAAGCCTTCACCGCCATGCGCTCGCGCGGTGCGAAGGTCACCGATGTTGTGGTGCTCGTCGTCGACGCTGTCGAGGGTGTCATGCCGCAGACCGTCGAGAGCATCAGTCACGCGAAGGCGGCCGGTGTCGCCCTGATCGTGGCGCTGAACAAGGTGGACCGCCCCGACTTCGACGAGAAGAACCTGCAGCGGATCTATGGGCAACTTGCCGCGCAAGAACTCAACCCAGTCCCTTGGGGCGGCACCGTGGAAGTGGCTCTCGTCAGCGGCCTCAAGGGGACGGGCATCCCCGAACTCCTGGAGCTCATTGCGCTGCAAGCGGATGTCCTCGAACTGAAGGCCGATTGGAAGGGCCATGCGCAGGGCACAGTGCTCGAGGCGCGAATGGAGGAGGGTCGTGGTGCCGTCGCGCAAGTCATCGTGCAGGAAGGAATCCTCAATCGTGGGGACTTCGTGGTCGTCGGACGCGCGTACGGTCGTGTTCGAGACATCGTGAACGACCGAGGCGAGCGCGTGGCGAAGGCGGGCCCGACGATGCCCGTGGCGATCTCGGGGATTGACGAGATCCCGGACGCGGGCGACAAGTTCTATGTCGTCGAGACGCTCGCGGACGCCGAGCAGGCCGCGGGCGAACGCCGCGCGGCGGAGCGCGAGCGCGAGCTTTCCGCACCGAAGATCACGCTCGACAACATCTTTGAGACGATGGCAAACTCGAAGCGGAAGGAACTCCCGCTCATTGTGAAGGCCGATGTGCAGGGTTCGCTGGAAACGCTCAAGGTCGTGCTCGGGCGCATCAAGGCCGACGATGTCACCATCTCCATCAAGCACTCGGCCGTCGGCGGAGTGAACGAGAGCGATGTCGAACTGGCTGCGACGACCGGGTCGGTTGTGGTGGGCTTCAATGTCACCAGCAATGGCAAGGCGCGGAAACTCGCCGAGATTCGCAAGATCGACATTCGCCTCTACGAGATCATCTATCAACTCACCGACGACATGGACAAGGCTGTACGCGGTCTGCTCGAACCGGAAGTCAAGTTGCAGGTGCTCGGCCATGCCGATGTGCGTGCGGTTTTCAAGATCACCAAGGTTGGGGCGATCGCCGGGTGTTATGTCACCGATGGCGTCGTCGAACGGAACGCGCAGATCCGCGTCACGCGCGACGGCATCGTCGTCGAGAAGGACCGCCGCCTGGAGCAGCTCAAGCGTTTCAAGGAAGATGTCAAGGATGTCCGCGCCGGCAACGAGTGCGGCATGAAGATCAACGGATACGACGACATCCGCGAGGGCGATGTGCTCGAGTGCTACCGCACCGTCATGGTCCGCCCGCTGGGCTCGGGGAATGCGTGAAGCGCGCCGCAAGGGTCCCAAACTCCCGCCTGGGATCACCCTCTCAGGGCTGCCCGTCAGGGAGACCGCACCCAGTTCGCGCCCCGCACAGGTCGCGAGCGTCATTCGGCGTGCCATCCAGGACCGGATCGTGCGCGGACTTTCCGACCCGCGTTTCCGCGGCATGGTCTCCGTGCAGCAGGTCCGCATGAATCCAGACCTCACGATGGCCACCGTCACGGTGTCGGTACTGCCCGCCGATCGCGGCGCGCTCACACTGGCGGCGATGCGCAGCGCGGTCGGATTCTTCCGGTCGCACCTCCGTGAGTCGACCCACCTGAAGACGGTCCCCCAGCTTCAGTTCGAGTTGCAGGACGGTCCCACACTCGCGCTCGAGGAGGAACATCCATGAAGGAAAGCAAGGTCCCGTTCAATATCAACCGTCTCAATTCGCTCGTGCGGAAGTGGTCCGCACGGGCGAGGTCTGAGGAACCCAACACGAGTGAGCTGATGGCGCTCCTCATCCACTCGTCGCTCTTGGCCGATGCGACCACGGAGATGGCCGACAACGCGATGCAGCGTGTCCGCAGTCAGAATGTGGACTTCAACGAGTTCCGCGTGAATCTCGTCGACGAGATGGTGACGAGCATCGGTGTGAAGTACCCCGACGCCTTCGAGCGGATGCGTCACCTGCGCATGACGATGTTTGATCTCTTCAGGCGTCACCACAAGGTGAGCCTCGACCAGCTCATCGGCAAGCCGAAGAAGGATGTGAAGACCTACATCGAGAACCTCGAGGGGATGCCGCACTTTGTCGCGACGCGCTTCCTGCTCCTGGGCTTCGACAGCCCGGGCGTTCCCGTTGACTGGACGACGATCGATCTCCTTGTGCACGAGGAGATCCTGAGCGAACCCACTGAACCCGATGTCCTCATGAAGGCCTGGGCCAAGAAGTTCAAGAGCGATCGCGCCAAGAGCATTCACTTTGCACTCCAGGCCGCAAAGGATGGCTTCCTCGACTCGGGGAAGGCCGCGGCCGCGCGAAAGTCTCGCGAGAGCACGCGGAAACTGTCTGGTGCCGCGGCGGCGTCGGCTCAGGCCGCGAAGAAGGTGAAGACCACACTGCGGCGGGGCTGAGTCGAGCCATGGCTGGCCACAGCGCTTGGAAAAACATCAAGCACCGCAAGGCGGCGGTAGACGCCAAGCGGGGCAGGCTGTGGTCGAAGGCGTCGCGAGCGATCATCGTTGCGGCGAGGCACGGGGGCACCGATGTCCGCTTCAATGCGTCACTCAGGCTTGCCATCGATGATGCCAAGGCGGTGAACATGCCGAGGGACACGATCGAGAAGGCGGTCAAGAAGGGGGCTGGCGGCGAGGGCGGTGAGGACTATCAGGCCATCCGCTACGAGGGGTACGCGCCCGGGGGCGTGGCGATCATCGTCGAGGTGCTGACTTCGAACATCAATCGGACGGCTCCAGAGATCCGGACCATCTTCGACAAGAACGGCGGCAATCTCGGCGTTCCCGGGTCGGTCGCGTTCAGTTTCGTGCACGCGGGGATCATTCTTCTCGATCGGGCCTCAGCGAGCGAGGATCGACTCATGGAGGTGGCGATCGACGCCGGGGCCGACGATGTCATTGGTGAGGCGGATGTGTGGCAGGTCACCGTGCCATCGGCCAGTCTGACGCAAGTGCGCGACGCGCTTGAGGGCGCGGGCCTTCCCGTCAGTGAGGCGCAGGTGATGTGGGTGCCTACGAACCAGGTGGATGTCGATTCGGTCGGAGCCGCGCAGGTCGCGAAACTTGTTGACGCACTTGAAGAAAACGACGATGTGCAGAAGGTCTACACCAATGCCAATGAACCGGAGTGAAGTCTGGCGACTTGCGATGGGCCTCGCGATGCTCGGGCTCGTCGGGTGCAGCGCAAGTTCGCGCGACTATCCAGGCGTCAGCAAGGACGCGCTGTGGACAGCCGCGCTCGATGCCGCGAACCACCCGCACTACGACGATTGGTTCGTGGCGGAGAACGGCGTCTTTGTCGACGCCGAGTCAAGTCGCATCGAGATCCACCGCGAGCTCAAGCGCGATCGCGCGCGCGACGGCGGCGCATTGAAGAGAGAGTCCGAGGAGTGGTCGCTCTCAGTGCGACTTGACATGGAAGACCGGATCCCGAAGGTGCTGATCGGCTCCCGCAGCGCCATCGGTCCGCGGGGGTTCCTCAAGCAGGCGGACCACTTCTTCGGAGAGATCGACGAGCGCCTGGCGCAGCGGGTTCCCGGTGCACCCGAGATTTCGGTCGACGCGCCCGCCGACGGAGGAGGGCTCCAGGCTCCAACGGCGCGCGAGCCATCGCAGGTCGCGACCCCGCCGGCATCGCGGGATCCCGTCGCCGCGCCGCCGCCGAGTGCTCTGCAAGGGCCTTGAGGGACATGGATGGGTCGGCCCGCGACGCGACGCCGCGGTCCACCGTCCCGCGCCGACACGGCGATGCTGGACGGGCGCCGGAGCGGTCAGTCACGGTGGTCGCGGGCGGGTTCGAGGTCGAGGCCGGCCTTCGCGATGGCGCGCTTCGCGATGCGACCGATCAGCGCGAGCACCGTCACAAGCACCGCGATGCCGACGACGAACCATCCCCAGCCCTGTTGCTTGACGAGCGACTGAAAATCGGTCGCACCGGTCGATGAGGCGGCCGCCGCGGCACTGCAGAGTGCGATCGTGCGGGGGAGCATGCCCAGCGCAGTGGCGAGCAGCAGCGGGAGGACGCGTACACCCGACGCACTCATGACGAGGTTCGCGATCGCAAACGGTGAGTTGGGTGGGAGTCGGATCAGGAAGAGGAGCGCGAGTGTGCGCGACGGGTGGGCATCGACGAGCGCATTGCGAATGACCTTCGCCTTGGGATGACCATCGAGCCATGTGATGACCCTGGTTCCGGCGGCGAGTCGTCCGATCGTCCACCCGATGGCGGCGCCGCCCACGAGGCCAGTCGTGACGCCAATGGTCCCTTCGATGGCCCCGAACACCCAACCCCCGAGAATGGCCTGTGCGTACGGGGGACGGAGGCCCAGTCCCGTGGTGACAGCGAACACCGCGATGAACAGCGGAAGTGCCTCGGCGCCGCGCCCGCGCAGCCACTCGCTTGTGGGTCCAAGTTCCGCCACGAGAGTGAAGCCGCCGAGTGCCGGCAGCGTGAGCCAGAGGATGGCCAGCGTCACCACGGCCTTGTGCTCGCGCCACGGCGGAAGGCGAAGCGCGCTCATGCACCGATCCCCATCATGCGCAGTGAGAGAAGTGCGCACAGCAGCGCGAACGCGAGCGCGAGCTTGCCCATCGGGACGCGGTGGACGAGCGATGCGCCAACGGACGCGCCCACGAAGGCGCCCGGAGCCAGCGTTCCCGCGAGCGTCAGGGCGTCGGTGATTGAGATCGAAGCGCCGCCGGGTGCGTGCACCGATGAGAGCGTGGCGACCTTGAGAATCGTGCCGACGACGACCGTTGGCAGTACGAGGAGCGCGCTCGTGGCGATCGTCGTGCGAATGTTGAATCGATTGAGAACGCGCATGAGCGGGACGGCAACGACGCCGCCGCCGATCCCCAAGAGTCCAGAGAGTGTTCCCATCGCCGAGCCCACGAGGCCCGCGGGCCCCCAGCCAGTTCGTTCAGGCGCCGATGAGGGAGCCGAGGTCGTCGGGACCGGCCGCCAACGGTGCATCGCCTCCGCGGTCGCGACATACAGCAGAAACACAGCGAAGATCCGCTCGAGCCACAGTGGATCGGGAAGGAGAATGCCGATGGCGATTCCAGCGCCGACGGTCGAGAGCGAAAACGGCATCGTCCGCAGAGCGAATGTCCATCGGATGGCGCGCGCCTTGATGTGGCGAGGAAGGCTCCCGGCGGCGACGACGAGCGCGGTCATGAGGCTTGCGCACTGGTAGAGGTGCGGGTTCGACCCGTGGGCCACCGTCAAGAGCGGGATCATCACGATGCCGCCGCCGATGCCGAAGAGTCCGCCGAGGACGCCGCCGGTGGCTCCGATCAAGGCAGAGATGGCGATCGCGCTAGCGTCCATGCGAGATGAGCGGGTGACGCTACGCGAAAAACGGGATGAATTGCGGGAGCGACCCAGAGGCACCGTAGTGTCCGACCATGGGTGCGCTTGTGCACGCGTTCATGCTGCGAGGGATCGACGCGCTTCCCTGCGAAGTCGAGGTTCATTTTGCGCAACACGGGCTGCCGCAGGTCTGCGTCGTCGGATTGCCAGACGCGGCCGTCCGCGAGTCGATCGAGCGCGTTCGGCAGTCGATCGAGGCGAGCGCGATGGAGATGCCGCGGCACCACATCGTCGTCAACCTCGCGCCTGCGGGGACGCGGAAGGAGGGTTCGGTCTATGACCTGCCGATCGCACTCGGGATTCTCGCTGCAGATGGAGCCGTCGACCCACGGCGGGACGGCGCGCCGCGCGTGGCGGACTGGGTGGTCGGTGGGGAGTTGGCGCTCGATGGGCGGCTGCGCGCGGTCCGCGGTGCGGTGAGCGCGGCGCTGCACGCCCGCGCACAGGGGCGCGGGCTCCTCGTCCCGGCGGTCAATGCGTTTGAGGCATCACTGGTGCCTGGAGTGCGCGTCGTGGGCGCGGATTCGCTCGCCGATGTCGTCGAGTTCTTTCGGGGGAACTTCGATGGGGTGCGCGAGGCGTGTCGCGGTGTCACCGCGACGGGTGCGACCCAGACGGCGAGCGGCCCTGGGTCGATCGACTTCCGAGAGATCCGAGGTCAGACCGCGGCGCGACGGGCAATGCTCATCGCAGCGGCGGGCGAGCACAATGTGCTCCTGCTTGGCCCTCCCGGGTGCGGCAAGACGATGCTCGCGCGGGCGCTGCCGGGGATTCTGCCACCGCTGACACCTGAGCAGTCCCTGGAAGTCCTGCGGATCGCGTCGTGCGTCGGCGTGCCCATGCCGACACACTGCAATGGAGCGCTCCATGTGCCCCGACCGGTCCGTGCTCCGCATCATGGCGCGAGCGCGTCAGCGATCTTGGGTGGCGGCCCCAACGGTCGTCCGGGCGAGGTCACGCTGGCGCATCGCGGGATCCTGTTCCTCGATGAACTCCCTGAGTATCGCCGCGATGTTCTTGAGGGGCTGCGCGAACCACTTGAGAGCGGGGAGGTCGCCGTCGCCCGCGCAAGCGGCAGTGTGACGTGGCCGGCGCTCGCGCTCCTTGTGGCGGCGATGAATCCATCGCGCGATGGCGGCGCCGGGAGCGGCGCGCGTGGCGCGCGACTCAGGGCCGAGTACATGTCGAAGATCTCCGGTCCGGTCCTCGACAGGATCGACCTCCATGTGGCGCTCCGGCCGCTCACGCTCGCCGACTTTTCTCGCGCAAGAATGGGGGAGTCGACTGACGAGCTCCGAGCGCGCGTGGAACGAGCGCGATCGCGCTCCTTCGCCCGGCAAGGGAGCGTCCTCAACGCGCGGCTCTCGGGCCACGAACTCGACCGGGTCTGCGGGTTTGCGCCTGGCGCCCGGGACCTGCTCCTCCGCGGACTCGACGAAATGCACCTGAGTGCTCGCGGCTACGACAAGCTTCGCCGCGTCGCGCTCACGATCGCGGATCTTGCTGGCGCGGACACCGTCGATGAGGCCGCCGTGGCCGAGGCGTTGCAGTACCGTGCGCTGGGAGCGCCATAGCGCCGCCCTGTCATGGCCCGTGCGCGGGGCGCACCTATGAGTCGAGGCCGGGAGCAAATCCTCGTCGCATCGCATTCTCAGAGACGGTCCGAGCCTCGACGAACTGCGACAGGTACTGCGCACCACCCGCCTTGCTGCCGACGCCGCTCATGCCGAAGCCGCCAAAGGGCTGGCGCCCGACAAGCGCGCCGGTGATGGCGCGATTGAGGTAGAGGTTGCCGACTCGGAACTCGCGGCGCGCGCGTGCGATGTGTGAGGGGCGGCGGCTGAAGACGCCGCCGGTCAGCTTGTAGTGCGTCGCATTGGCGATCGCGAGTGCGTCGCTGAAGTCGCGTGCGGCCATCACCGCGAGCACCGGCCCGAAGACCTCTTCATTGGCCAGACGGTGGTGCGGCCGGATCCCCGAAAAAATCGTCGGGCCGACGAATGGCTTGCCGATGCGCTCGGCGATTCCCTCTGGGACGGAATGCTGGATCTCCAGCGTCCCTTCGCTCGCGCCGATCGCGATGAACTCGCGGATCTTCGCGGCAGCGTCCTCATCAATCACCGGGCCAATGTCGGTGGACGGACGCGTCGGGTCGCCAACGACGAGGGCTCTCGTGGCTTCGATGAGCCGGTGGAGGAACGCGTCGTGTGCCGAACCCACGACGATGGCACGGCTGCACGCCGAGCACTTCTGCCCGGAGAACCCGAACGCCGAGTGGCGCACGCCGAGAACAGCCTCGTCCAAGTCGGCGCTCTCGTCGATGATGATCGCGTTCTTGCCGCCCATCTCACAAATGACCTTCTTGACATGGCTCTGGTCGGGCACCGTCGTGCCGCATGCCTTGACGATGTCGAGTCCGACCGCCTTGGATCCGGTGAACGCGACCAGCGCGACGCGAGGATCGCGCACGAGTGCCGCGCCCACGACTTCGCCCGCTCCGGCGAGGAACTGGATCGCGCTCGCGGGGGCTCCCGCCTCACGGAGGATCTCGCAGAACGAGCGGGCGATCGCGGGGGTCTGCTCGGCGGGCTTGACGATGACCGTGTTGCCGGTGACAAGCGCCGCGACCGTCATGCCGCAGCAGATCGCCAACGGGAAGTTCCACGGCGAGATGACGACCGCGACACCTCGCGGCTGGAACCACTCATCGTTGATCTCCCCCGTGAATCGGCCGAGCCGACGCGGCTCGAAGAGACCTCGTGCGCTTCGCGCATAGAACTCGCAGAACTCGATCGCTTCGCAGACATCACCGTCGGCCTCGCGCCAGGTCTTTCCGGACTCGAGGATGATGACCGCGGAAAGTTCGTCACGCCGCGCGCGCATGATCGCGCCTGCACGCGTGAGCACGCGAGCGCGATCGCGCCAGGGCGTGTCGCGCCACGCGGCGAAGCCATCGAGGGCAACGCCCACGGCATGCGCGGCAGTTTCGGCGGTGCCATCATTGGCGACCGTGGGCACGCCGGTTCGCTCAACGGCCGCGGCGAACGCACTCCGGCGCTCAGCAACCGAAAAATCTCGCAGCGGCTCGCTGAAAAATGGTCGGCCATCGCCGACGCCCGGATCCGAGTCGCTGAGGGCGTGGTGTTCCGCGGCGCGTGTGAGCCGCAGGAGCCCATCGTCGGTGCCCGAACCGGCCCCTCGGGCGCGGTGCGGACTTGCCACGAGTGCCGCGGCGTCGGCGCCATCGGCGAAGCCCGACCGCAGCCAGCTCTCATTGCTCGTGTTCTCGAGAAGTCGTCGCACCAGGTACGCCATCCCCGGGATCATCCGCCCCACCGGCATGTACTCGCGCAGCCGCAGTCCGCGCGCCACCATCGCCGACTTCAGAGGGTCCGCCATGCCGTGGAGCATCTGCAGTTCGATCGCGCTCGTTGGGAGCCCTGCGCGCTCGACCATCGCGAGCGCCGCCGCGATGGATCGCGCGTTGTGCGATCCGAGTGCCAGCTTCACACCGCCCTGACCATTGACGCGCGGCGTCGCATCGATGAAGAGCGCGGCCATCCGCTCAAAGCAGGCGTCGGTGTCGAGCTTCGCCGCCCACACGGGGGAAGGCCAGCCGAACTGCTCCGCGATGATTGTCTCTGAGTCCCAGTAGGCGCCCTTCACCAGGCGCACCGAGACCACGCGTCCGCTCCGCCTTGACCACTCGATGATCCGCCGCGCGTCGGCTTCACCCGAGCGCAGGTACGCCTGCATCGCGAGTCCGGCGTCGAACTCCACGCGCTCGCAGCAGCGCATGAAGAGTTCGAGCGTCAGATCCTTGAACGAATGGTGTTCCATGTCAAAGTTCACGAAGACGCCGCGGGACTTCGCTTCTTTGAGGATCGGTTCGAGCGCAGCAACGAGGCCGGCGATCGATCCGGCCGTATCGATCGGGTCGGTCCGCGCGAAGACCGACGAAATCTTGATCGAGACATTCGTGCGCGGGATCGGCCCGAGGTGGTCCCGTTCGTGGAGCGGGTTCGCGGGCCACGAGGCAACTTCGCTGGGCAGGTTCGCGATGAGGTCCAAGTACTTGGCGCGGTAGGCCGCGGCCTCTTCGTCGCTCAAACAGAGTTCCCCGAGGAGATCCACGCTGAATCCCATGGACGACGACCATGACTTCTTGAGCGCCGGCAGGGCGCTCTTGGCGTCTTCACCCGCGATGAACTTTTCGGCCATCGACTCAATCTGCGAGGCCATCGTGCGCGCGACGAGGCCCTTCGCGAGTCCGCCGGCCCGCATGCCGAGATCCAACCCAGGCGGCAGCGAGATGCCCGGTTGCGACATGAAGTCGACGAGGTGGTCGTAGATGGCGTCGGGTGTCTTGAGCGCCGGGAAACAATCGACGAATCGGAAGAGCTCGACCTTGAAGCCGGGATCCTTCATCGACCACGCCATCAGCCGGTCAGACCAGAACGCTGTGCTCAGGACCCCCGACTGACCGGTGCGCGCCGAATCGAGGATCTCACGCGCGATGACCTCAGTGCGCGCTTCGAGCGCCGCGTCACCGCATACTGGCGTCGGAGGGTCGCCCTCGCCCTGTCGCGGCGAACTGGGGGCCGTTGCGCGCGGCGGTGCGGCCTGGCGCTTGGCGCGAGTGAATAATCCCATGAGCCGAGTATAGGAACGGCACGCGGCGCGCCGTTCGCAGGCGCGCGGACTCAGGCGCGCCGCGCGACGGGATGGTGGTGGAAGCCACGGGTGCGATGAAGGGCTTCGATGGCGCGGGCGTAGGTCGTCAGGCACTTGCGAGCCGCGCCGTCCCAGGTGATGCCACGCACTTCGAACCATCCGCGATCGCGCAACTCGGCCCGAAGCGGCGGGTGTCGGAGGACGGCCACGATCTTGTTGGCCATGTCGTCGACATCCCAGAAGTTGACCTTGAGCGCGTGCGTGAGCACTTCCGACACGCCCGAGTTCCGGCTGATGATGACGGGGACTCGGTGGCCCATGGCTTCGAGTGGGGCGATCCCGAAGGGTTCCGAGACGCTCGGCATCACATACAGGTCAGCCATCGAGAACACGCGCTGGATGTCCTTGCCGCGCAAGAACCCTGTGAAGGACATTTTCGCGCCAATCCCCATGGCCGCGGCCATCTCGATCATCGTCGAGGCTTGGTCGCCAGAACCGGCCACCACGAACCGCACATTGTCCTCCACTTCAAGCACTCGCTTGGCCGCACGAAGGAAGTACTCGGGGCCCTTCTGCATCGTGATGCGTCCAAAATAGAGCACGATCCGCTCGCTGCGTTCGATGCGCTTGATGCCGTAGGCCGCGGGTTCGAGTTCGACGCCGTTGTAGACGACATCGATCTTGTCCTGCGACACGCCGTACCGGTTCACGAGCAGATTGCGCGTCAGGACGCTCACCGCGATGACTCGCACGGCCGCGTGCATCCCGCGCCGTTCGATGTTGTAGACGCTCTGGTTGACCGCGTCGCCGGATCGGTCGAACTCTGTGGCGTGAACATGGACGACGAGCGGGCGGCCAGTGAGGCGCGCGAGCGCGATGCCTGCCGGATAGGTCAGCCAGTCGTGTGCGTGGATGACATCGAAGGGGAGGTTTCGCGCCGCGCGCACGCAGAACTGCGCGTAGCGCTCCGAAGCCAGGATGAGGTCGCCGTCGTAGCCGCCCATCGGGATCGGTGCGGCGTTCGACGCGGCGCGCTGTTGCGCCTCAGGGATGGCGCGCGCCATCTCGATCGCGTCGACGGCGTGTTGAAGTGTGGGATCGAGGAGCGCAAAGGCGCTGCGCTCCTCGTCGGACATCGATTCGAGGCGCGCCAGCATTCCGGCGTCGTCATCGGTGACCGCAGGGTCGTTGCCGGACGAAGTCAGGGCGCGGAGCCACCGAAGGGTGACCGGCGATGCCGCAGGAACTTGGCGCGCGTACGCGCTCATCGAGAGCGTGCGCATGCCGAGGATGTCGAGTCTGGGCGGTGTGCCCGCGGCGAGTGCCGCGGCGCGGTCGATCGAGGGCAGGGGCGCCATCGGCACAGTTGCCGCGTCAGTCTCGGCGTGGGAAAACTGTGCCGCCGGCGGCTCCGTCCACGGTGTCGAGAGGGTCCCTGCATCCGATTCCGGAGACAGGAGGTCGACATGAGATGCGTTCGTGCCTTCAACCGCGCGGGGCAGCACGAAGGTGACATGACATCCCGATGCCGTGAGGGCCCTCGTCAGGCCGTGGCAGGCCGTCCCAAGCCCGCCCGTGATGAACGGCGGAAACTCCCATCCCAGCATGAGCACCCGGGTTCCCATGTCCTAGGGCGACTCCGCTTCCGACATGTCACCGAGCTCCGAGAATGTCCCCTCGAATGCGACGAGCAGGGTGCCGAGTCGTCTGATGTCGTCGCGAGCGTTGCTGGACGCCGGCAACGCGGCTTCAAACACATAGCACTTCGTCTCATCGCGGAAGTGTTTCACTGCGACGGCACCTTCGGTCCAGTCACGGTCCTTGAGTTCGTCGAGGAGGAGGTCTTCCATCGTGTCGCGCGAGTGCAGGAGCGATGTCTCGATGGATTCGCTGAGCCATCGGTCAGGTGTCGCAAGGCTCACAAGCCAGCGGTCGCCAGCGCGTTTCACACCGTAGTGCGCGGGCGCGCTCGAGCCGCGTGCGGCGCAGCAGAGTCCCGCGGTATCGCGCGTGATCGTGCCGAACGCCCCGCTCACCGAGGCAACTTTCTCAACTTCAAGAAGGGTGTCGTCGTCGTTCGTGGTGGGCATTGGGGGGAGGGAAAGTGTAGCGCGGTGTGGGGCTACGATCGGCGCATGGACGAGCCATGGACGGTGCGGCGCCTGAGGGCTTGGATCGCGCCGCACCTTGCCTCGCGCGGGGTGGACTCGCCGCAGGCGTGCGCGGACCTTCTGCTCTCACAGGCGCTCGGCTGCGCGCGATTGAACCTCTACATGGATGCTGACCGACCCGCGACGGTCGAGGAGCTGACCGTTCTGCGCGCGTTCGTGCGGCGTGCTGTCGACGGCGAACCCGTCCAGTACATCGTCGGATCGTGGGGGTTTTATGGCCACGACTTTGCCGTCGATCGGTCCACCCTCATTCCTCGCCCGTCGACAGAGACGCTCGTCGACGAAGTGCTTGCGGTCCTTCGCGAGCCTTCCGGCGCTTCCCGAGGTGAGTGTGCCCGGACCATCGTCGATCTCTGCACGGGATCCGGGTGCATTGCGATCGCCGTCGCGGCGACGCTGGCGAAGGCCTCGAGCAAGCGCCACTCGCTGGCGTGGAGCCGTATGGGTCCAGCGGTGCCTCAAGGAAATGCTCCCGTCGACACAGCGCTCGCGGACATTCGGATCGTCGCGACCGATCTCGTGCCCGAAGCGATCGCGTTGGCGAAGGGCAACGCGCAGCGGCTCGGTGTGGATCGCTGGATCGAGTTTCTCGAGGGTGATCTCGACGCGCCGCTTGCGGGCCGCGGACTTGAGGGTGCGGTCGATGTCCTGTGCGCGAACCCACCCTACATCAGCGACGCGGAGTGGGCCGAAGTCCCCAAGAATGTGCGAGACTTTGAGCCCGCCACCGCCCTCCGAGGTGGCGTCGACGGCCTTGCTGTGATTCGCCGCATCGTCGCCGTGGCTCCGAACTGGTTACGGCCTGGCGGCGCGCTCGTTGTTGAAGTCGCCGCGTCGCAGGGTGCATCGGTCGCGCTCGCCGCGACGGTCGCGGGGTTCACGGGTGTCCGAGTCGTCAAGGATCTCGAGGGCCACGACCGCGTGATCGTCGCGCGCACGGCCGCACCGCCGACAGGCTGACTTACGCCGGGGCGCCGAGCGCCTTGCGCACTTCCTCGAGCAGCACCTGCGCCTGGAATGGCTTGAAGAGGAAGTTGTTGAGTCCGTCCTGGCTCGAACGCACGATGGAGTGGTTCGGGTCATAGCCGAAGCCAGTCATCATCAGGAAGCGGCAATTGGGGATGAGTTCGCGCGCGGCGCGAAACACTTCGTAGCCGTTCCGATCGGGCATGCGCACATCGGAGATGATGAGCTCGAACGGTCGGCCGTCGCTCTTGCCGCGCTCCATGAGGTCGATCGCGCTGCTGCCGTCGGCTCGGCTCTCGACGATGCCGCCCGCCTCTTGAAGCAGCGCCTGAATGGTCTCGCGCACATTGGCATCGTCGTCGGCGACGAGGATTCGCCGCCCGTCGATGGCGGGATCGCGGGAGCGGTCGCGTGGCAGTCGATCGATTCCCAGAACCGTCTGCGGCCCGGCGGTCGCGCCACGGATTCGCGCCGAGAGCATTTCGAGCGCCTTTTCAAGAGATTCATATGCCCCCAATCGACCCGCGGCGAGGTCGCGTGTGGCCTGCCTGAGGCACTGCTGCGGGACCTCGAGTTCGTCGCGCAGCGTGGCGGACACGCGCTCGGATGTGGTGGATCGCTCGACGATGAGCATGTCGAGGATGTTGAGTCCCATCGCCTGATAGCGACCATAGGTCTCGAGAGCGAGCCTGTCATTGTCGTCGAAGGCATTGGGCGCGAGTGCTTCAACATTGACGACACCGATCACGCGTTGCCGCAGGAGGAGCGGGGCCGTGAGGCTCGACCGCGCGCCGGGAAGCCCCGGGAGGTACAGCGGATCGTTGTCGGGATCGCGGCAGATGTAGGACTCCCCGGTGGCGGCGACCCACCCGGAGATCCCGTTGCCCTGCTCGCGCGCGAAGAGCGACTCGCCGATTCGCAGGGGGTCGATGCCGTGCCCGATCACGAGCTCGAGTTGATCCGTCTTGCGATTGCGCAGGCGCACCTCGAAGGGGTGGTTGCCGAACAGCGTCGCGAGCGTGTGCGCGATCTTGCCTTCAAGCAGTGCCAGACGCTCCGCGACATTCAGCGGGTTCACGATCTGCGCGTCGAGGTCGAGGAGTTCAGCACCGGCAGCGTCGACGGCGTCGAGCCGTTGGCTCAGCCGGGTCCGCGAGGTGACATTGAGGAGCACGCCCAGCGCACGCTCGTCCCGGCACCGCGAGACGATCACCTCGAAGTGTTGGTTCTCCGAACGAAACTGGCTGCGCGCGTGCGGTGGCGCGCGGTCGTCGCCCTGCTGGAGGAAGGCCGCGCACGCCTCGGTGAACCGGGCGCGAACGGACGCGGGTTGGCCATGAAGCCGGACGCTCTCCCAGACGAAGTCGCCGCAGGCGTCGACGATGCCGCAGCCATCGCCGGCGCTCTCGAAACTGGGAAGAATGCGGGTCGCTGCGAGAGGACCCTCGGAGTCCGCCATGTGACGAACGAGTGTACGGATCGTTTACACTCGGGGTTCCCCCATGATTTCTGTCGATCGTGTGAGCAAACGCTTCGGAGCCGTCGCCGCCGTTGATGGCCTCTCATTCGAAGTGCCCACCGGATGCGTTGCCGGATTTCTCGGCCCCAACGGAGCGGGGAAAACGACAACCATTCGCATGCTCGCCGGGGCGATCCCGCCGGATGGGGGCCACTTAAGAGTCGCGGGGATCGATGTCGACGGCGATCCGATGGGGGCACGGCGAAAGGTTGGGTATCTCCCCGACAACGCACCGATGCCGACGGAGCTGCGTGCCATCGAGTATCTGCGGTTTCGCTGCGCTCTCTTCGGCATCGCGTCGGTCGAGCGTGAGAGGGTGATTTCCCAGGCGATCGATCGGTGTGGAGTGGCTGGCTTCCGGCGCACGCTTGTGGGAGCGCTCAGCCGCGGCATGCGGCAACGCCTCGCGCTCGCGGGCGCACTCGTGACCGGCGCCGAGGTGATCATCCTCGATGAGCCCGGAAGCGGGCTTGATCCCACGGCGGCGATTGCGTTCCGCGCGCTTGTCCGTGGCCTTCGCGGCACGCACACCGTGCTCTTTTCCAGCCACAATCTCGCCGAGGTCGAGGCCACTTGCGACCATCTCGTCCTCATCGACCACGGTCGGCTCGTGGCGCAGGGGAGTCGCGAGTCTCTCGCGCGCTCGGGCGCCGGGTCGTCGACCCTCATTATCGAGTCGACCCACGCGCCGGTCGACGCGCTCGGCCAACTCGAGGGCGTGCTCGCCGTGCGCAGTCAGCGCGATGACTCAGGTTGGACGCGCATCGAACTGGAGATCGACCCAGCGACGCAGGCGATCGGGAGCGTGTCGGAATCAGCGGGGAGTTTGGTGGCCCAGGTTGGCGGAATCGTCCGCCGCTGCGAGCGCATCGTGCCGCCGCTCGAAGAAGTGTTCGCGCGCCTCCTCGCGCGCCAACAGAGTGAGCCCAACGCCGTGCGCGCGAGGGCCTCGTGAGGGCATCGTGGTGGCGGTCGCTTTGTGTCGTGTCCAAACGCGAGTTCGCCGCGCTCGCGTGGACGCCGACGCTCTGGGGTGTGATGGCGCTCTTTGCGCTGCTGACGGGCAGCGTCACCGGACTGGCCGTGCTCGTGCCCGGAGGGCCGGCGGAACTCCGCACCGTCGCGGCCGCAGCGGGTTGGGCCATGCTGCTCGTGGCGCCGATTCTCTCCCTGCGCCCCACCATTGAAGAGCGGCGGTCAGGATTCTGGGAAGTCCTCGCGACGAGCCCCGTGGCATCGAGCGCGCTCGTTGGCGGTCGGTTTGTCGGTGGTGTCACGGCGCTCGTTCTCGTGGCCCTCGTCGGGATGGGCGCGCCCTACCTCGCGATGGAGTGGCTGTCTCGGCCAGACCTTGCTCAGGCGCTGGTCGCATTCGTCGGTGTCCTCGCTGCGGGATCGCTCTACCTGGCGTCAGGTTTCCTGGCGGGGCTTCTTGCGCCGAGCGCTGCCGTGGCGTCTCTGGCATGTCTCTTCTTTTGGATGGTCGTGCTCGTTGCGATTCGCAGCGTCGCCCCACAACTGCCAGCCGCGCAGGCCGATCTCCTGTTCGCGATCGACCCCGTGCGGCGGCTGGAGACATTTCTCGACGGTCGGCTCGACAGTTTCGCGGTGGCTTACTTCGTCTGCGCGACGCTGGCGGTTCTCGCCTCATGTGCCTGCATCCAGGCAGCGATTCCGAGGCGGGCCGCAGGTGCCGCATCGCTCTTCGGGCGCTGGCGAAGCGTGGCGATGGCGCTCGCGTGGCTCGCGTGCGCATCGGCTGCCATCACGCTCGCGCACCACGACGCGCTGCGCGTGCGACTCGACGCCACGGCGTCGCGGGCGTGGGTGCTCGATCCATCGACGCGCGAACTGGTGGCGCAACTGGGCGATGACTGGCGCGTGGCATGGGTAGTGCCGCCCGTCTCTCGCGAGTCAGACGGTCAGGCGCAGGTCGGTGAAGTGCTCGCCGCGTTTGATGAGGCGCGGGGCACGAAGGGTCCTCTGTGCGTGCGGATCGACCCGCTGCAACCGTCGCGCGGCGCTTCGTACGAACAGTGGATCGCCTCACTCCTGGCGCGGCACCGTCCCGACGACGCTGCCGCGCGCGAGGCGGTCGATGCAGGTCTCGTCGAGCTCGATGCCCTGCAGGGGATCAGCACGGAAGCGGCCTCGGCGCTCGACCTGGCGGCCGCGACGATGGGCCCCAAGGACATCGCCCGCACGGCGCTCGTGCAGGGTGCGGAGGCTCTTCGGGGCCTCGGCGTAGGCGCGCCGGTCCTCGCCGAACAGCTCAGGACCGCACTTCGATCGCGTGGCGATCGCGCGCTCCCCGATCTGGCCGAGGTGGCGGCGGTGCTAGCGGCGAACCACCGGGACTGGTCCAGCAAACTCGCGGGCCTCGCGTCCCAGCTCGGCCAGATCGAGTTCGACACACGGTCGACGGAGGAGATGCGTGCCAGGGCCGCGCGAATCCGCCCTGAGTTGCTCGCGCGGGCCCGGAAGCTCATGAGGGTGGTTGAGACCCTTGACGGCGTTGGCCCCGATGCGCTCCGGGACGCATCGATCGCCTTGTCCGCCGGCGGGGCGATCGTCGTCGAGTCGCCCTCAGGAATCGCTGTCGTCTCGGACGCGCAGGTGGGACTTGGCGCCGATCCAGCCGGGGCCGTTCGCATTGATCGACGGTTTCGCGTGGAGCAACTCGTCGCCGGAGCGATGCGGTCGGTGATGGATGCCCAACAGCCGCTCGTCGTCATCGTTCACTCGGGCGAGTCATCGATTCTCGAACCCACGCAGGATGGCCACGAGTGCGCAGGTATCGCGGACGCGCTTCGCACCGCGCGCATCGCCGTGACGCAGTGGCGGACCGGCCGAGATCCACGGCCCATTGTGCCATCGCATGCGGTGTGGATCATCGTGCCTCCGACACAGTTCGCGATCGAGCAGGATGCGGCCGAGCGTGCGCACCTTGCGGCCGCGAGTGCCCTCATCGCCGAGGGGCGTGGCGTCATGCTCTCGGTCGGACCGAGCCTGCGCCCGCTGTCGGGTCGCGAAGATCCTTGGGCCGCGCTCGGCGCGCAGCTTGGTGTGCGGGCGTTGACGGACGCCGTCATCGTGGACGAGGTTCCAGTGGAGCAGGGGAAGACGCGGCGGCGCACCGAAATCGAGCCCGAAGCGGCCATGGGGTCATCGCTCTTGTGCCGCGCGCTCGCGGGCCAACGGATCTCACTGCCAGTCGCTGTGCCCGTCGAGCCCGTGGTGCGATCGAGTGAGCACGCGACCACACTCCTTGTCGCGCCTGCGAGAAGCGGGCGAACGCTTGAACGCGACTGGCGACGACGCGAGGCGAGTGCCGAGAGTTCACGCGAAATGGGATCGATGCCGGTCGCGGTGGCGGTTGAGCGTGGACTCCCCGATGGAACTCGCGCGCGTGCCATCGTCGTCGGATCGCCCAACTGGATGCTCAGCGCGACGGCCGATTTCACTCGCTCCCTCGGCGGCGGTCGTGAAGCGCTGTTGACTCCGGGGAATCGCGAACTGGCGATCAACGGCGCGCTCTGGCTCGCGGGCCTTGATGCGCGGATCGGTCCTTCAGGAAGCGGTCGTGAGGCCCCGCGCATCGGTGCCATCTCGGTCGCCGAGAGACTTGAGTGGGCGGCGGTGCTGGTGCTGGGCGTACCCGCCGGAAGTCTCGCAACCGGTGCTGTCATTCTCTTCTGGAGGCGGCGACCGTGAGTTCGCGTGCGATTGTCGCCGCATGGATCGTGGCCTTCGCCCTCTGGGGGTTGGTGTGGGGTGTCGCCTCGATGCCGGCGCTGAATCCCAACCCGTCGAGTGGTGCATCGGGGCTCGGGCGCGCCTTCGCGAGTGCATCGCTTCCATCGGAGAAGGTCGATGTGATTGAACTGTCGCAGGGTGGCACTCCGCTTTGGTCTGGCCGCAAACTCGATGGAGCGTGGAGCCAGGTGCAGCCCATCGAGTTCGAGCTCGAAGGGCTCTTCGTTGAGGAGTTCATCGACCGCGTGCGGACCCTCGAGGTGCTCGAGACTCCAGCGGCTGGCGCCCCGATTCTGGCTGCCGATGCGCCTCGCCTTCGCTTGGGATGGAAGGACGGATCCGTCGAGATCGCACTCGGTCCGCGGCTGCCCGGCGGCTGTGCATGGGTCGCCATCGGTGCGCCAGGGGCTCCCGCGCAGGTCGCGCGCGTCACGCTGCACGATGCGCTCTTGGCGCGGGACCTGAAGCAGTGGCGACAGATGAGGCTGTTCACGCGTGCGGATGTCGAGTGCGATCGAATCGTCTCGCACTCGGCGGCAGCCGATGGTTCGATGCAGCGGCTTGAAATCGAACGGCGGGGTCGTTCGTGGTGGCTCGTTTCACCCGTGGCCACGCGCGCGGATCGTGAGGCTGTCGAGCGGTGGCTCGACGCGCTCGGTCGTGCGCGCGCGAATGGCCCTGTCGTCGACAAGCCACGAGCGCTCGGCCCATTCGGGCTTGACGCGCCACATGTGGCGCTCGAGATTTCCTCGCACACACGGCGGCTGTCCGCGGACGGATCCATTGAGCAGATTCCGCGGACAGAGCGATTGGAGATCGGCGCCGCGGTGCGCGAGGGAGCGTCGGAGCGATTCGCGCGGCTCGGGGCACACCCTGACGCCATCGTTGAGGTCGACGCGGCTTCGGTTGCGGCCTGCGTGCCGCCGGCGCTGTCGCTCGTGGACTCGACGGCGAGCGGCGCGCGTGGGGCAGACATCCGTGCGATCGTGCTCGAACCTGTCGACGCGGGGCGGGTGCGCCTCGAGCGCGCGGGCGCCGTGTGGACGCTTGCTTCGGACGGGAAGACGCGCGCGGCGAACCCATCGGCGATCGACACGCTGCTGAGTCGGTTGTGCACTGATCGAGCGACAGCCATCGCGCAGGGGGCGGCTCCTGCGGACCTTTTCATCGGCCGCGTCATCCTTGAGGGATTCGATGGCCGTGAACTCGCCGCACTGCGAGTCTCCCGCGAACGAGAAGGCGGCCGCTATGGCGTCGACGACGGGTCGGGGATCCTCCGGATCTACCCCGCGGCGTCGGCATTCCTGCTCGAGGTCGAGGACTACGAGGACCGAGCCGGCGCCCTCGCCCCGCTCGCGCCGCCTGTGCCGCTGCCGCGCTGACGCCGCCACCAGAGCATCGCGTCGAGACCGCGTCGACGCGTGTCCATGAGTCTGAACCGCAGGCTGTCCCCCATGAGGATTCGTCCGAGGCCGGTCGCCACGGGGACTCCCGCCGCGTCCGCAGCCGCCAGTGGCGCGACGAAGCACCACGCGTCGTCGACGAGGTCGTCGTCGAACAGGGCACCCAACAATCCGGCACCGCCTTCGACGAGGATGGTTGAGACGCCGCGCGCGCCGAGGTCGCGCATCAGGTGCGCGAGCGTGCCGCCCACGAGGCCGCGCATGGAGCCGTGCACGGCGTCGACTCGGGGTGGTGCCAGCGGCGTAAGTCGGATGCCCGCGCGCTCCCAGCCATCGCGCGCATGCGTCGTGAGCGAGGCGATCGCCTCGACCGAGCACGCGATCTCAACGGGCCCCTGTGGCGCTGTGCGCACGACCTGCGCGTCGATGGGTGTCGCGAGCGATGGGTCGATGATGACGCGGCGGGGGATGCGGCGGCAGGTCATTCGTCTCGGAAGCAGGTGTGGGTCGTCGGCGAACACGGTCCCGATGCCGACCATGATGGCGTCGACGCGCGCTCGCTCGCGGTGCACCATGGCGCGGCTGCGCGGACCGCTGATCCACTTCGAATCACCCGACCGTGTCGCCGTGCGCCCATCGAGTGTCTGTGCCCACTTGGCGATGACCCATGGCCGCGACTCGCGGACGCGATGCACAAAGGGCATCGACACCGCTTCGCACGCGTCGCATGGCACATGATCGACGGCGATCCCGCTGTTGCGCAGCACCGTGGCACCGCCCGAGGCCTCAGGGTTCGGGTCGCTGACGGCGTACACGACGCGCGTCACGCCTGCGCGAATCAGCGCCTCAGCGCAGGGTGGCGTGCGTCCATGGTGGGCGCACGGTTCGAGTGTGACGAAGGCGGTGCAGTCCTTCGAGCGCGAACCTGCGCGAGCGATCGCCATCGCCTCGGCGTGCGCCTGTCCGCAACGAGCGTGGTAACCCCACGACACCATCGCCCCATCGGCACCCACGAGGATGCATCCCACCATGGGATTGGGTTCTGCGCCACCATGCCCCCGGAGTGCGAGCTTCGCCGCTGCGGCGAGCCACCGCGATTCAGCGGCGAACTTCATCCGACCTCGGCGAGATTCAGCCTCACGGCTTCGCCAACACCTCGTCCTTGAGCCGGTCGGGCATGATGCGGTAGTTCAGCGGCTCCATCGAGCTCGACGCGCGTCCCTGACTCATCGAGCGCAGTGAGGTCGTGTAGCCGAAGAGTTCCGAGAGCGGGACCTCCGCCGTGACGAGTCGCACGACGCCGCGCAACTCGCTATCGACGATGTGACCGCGGCGGCTCGCGATGTCGCCCGAGACGCTGCCGAAGAACTCGTCAGGAGTCGTTACGACGAGCTTCATGATCGGTTCAAGGAGCGCGAGTCCAGCCTCCGTGCACGCCTCGCGGAAGGCGAGTGCGCCAGCTTGCTCGAACGCAATCTGGCTCGAATCGACATCGTGGTACGAGCCGTAGACGAGCTCGGCCTTGACGTTGATGACGGGGTAGCCGCCGAGGATGCCGCTGGCGGCCGCCTGGCGAATGCCGTACTCAACGCTGGGGATGAACTCGCGGGGGATGACGCCGCCTGAGACATTGTCGACGAACGCGACACCGTTCTTGAAGTCGAGTTCCTCTGCCGCGGCCTCCTCGGGGGTGATGGGGGCCACCGAGACGACAGCGTCGCCGTACTGTCCGCGACCACCGGACTGCTTCTTGAAGAGACCACGCACTCGTTCGGCCGAGCCGGTGATCGTCTCGCGGTACGCGACGCGGGGCTTGCCGACGGTCACGCCAATCTTCATGTCACGGACGAGCTTGTTCTTGATGATCTCAAGGTGAAGTTCACCCATGCCCGAGATGATCGTTTCGCCCGTCTCCTCGTTGTAGTTGGAGCGGAACGAGGGATCCTCACGACGGATTGTGGTGAGCGCTTCGCCGAGCTTCTTCTTGTCGTCCGCCGTCTTGGGTTCGATGGACATCGAGATGACCGGGTCCGGGAAGACCATGCGCTCAAGCACGATGGGGTGGTCCGGATCGCAGAGTGTGTCACCGGTGAAGGAGTCCTTCAGGCCGACGACGGCGACGATCTGCCCAGCGCCAGTCTCGTCGAGGGCGTTGCGCTCGGCGGCGTGCATCTCGTAAAGGCGCGAGACATTTTCCTTCCGCCCGTTGCCCGGATTGAGGACTCGAGAGCCCTTGGTCAACTTGCCTGAGTAGATGCGCAGGTAGGTCAGGGTGCCGGCGACATCGGCGACGACCTTGAACACGAGCGCCGAGAAGGGGGCCGCTTCGGTATGCGGGCGCGTGAGCTTGACGCTCGGGTCGCGAGCGTCAACGCCTTCCATGTCCGGTCGTTCCGTCGGGCAGGGGAGATAGTCGATGGCAGCGTCAAGCACCTTCTGGATTCCCACATACTTGAGCGCCGAGCCGCAAAGCACTGGGAACGCGCGCAGGTTGATCGTCGCCTTGCGCAAGACCGCCTTCAGTTCTTCGACGGTGATATGCGACGGATCGTGGAGGTACTTGTCGGTGAGCGCGTCGTCGAGTTCAGCGATCTTCTCGACCATCTTGTGGCGCCATGCTTCGGCCTGCTCGCGCTTGTCCTCGGGAATGTCCGTGCACTTGATGTTCTCGCCGTTGTCTTCAGGGGACCAGTACATCGCCTTCATCGTCATGAGGTCGACGATGCCGTTGAAGTCATTGCCCCAACCCATCGGCCACTGGATCGGGATGCCATTGGCGCCGAGGCGCGTGAGGATCGACCCAAAGGAGAAGTCGAAGTCCGCACCGAGCTTGTCCATCTTGTTGATGAGGCACAGGCGGGGGACGCCGTACCGGTCGGCCTGGCGCCACACCGTCTC
>SXGS01744030.1_pt1 | contig 23797 bp, 18 predicted proteins | sample 3174681 | NCBI WGS metagenome assembly SXGS01 (sample SAMN11356861, study PRJNA531348) | freshwater metagenome | isolation source: freshwater sample F1-80 | place: China: Fuxian Lake, Yuxi | collected 2017-12-25
ATGATGGCGAGCGCCACAGATGCAGATGCGAGGCGCGAACGCGGGAGGATGCCCGCAGCGGCCTCCGACCAAGTGAGCAACGAAGCAGGTGCGTCTGTGCCGCCGTCAAGATTTGTAGCCTATCCCACGGTCTCCTCAGTAAACACCTTAGCCGTAGCGATTCAATTGATCGGGCGGATTTTATTCCGCGTTCCTATCGTAAGGATACGGCTTGGTGTCTGCGCAAAAATAATTTCGCAGCCATGAAAGTAGGTTCGCGTCCAACCAACCGATCGTGTCTGTAGAATCGCTTCTTCCTATGACAACACCGAATTCAACACCTCCCTCATGGCGCGAGCGTGCCCTGGCCGTTTTTCCAGCGGGCTCGAACGGTGAGTTCGGCATTCCGGCCGAGTTGGTCCCGGTTCAGGAACGTGGAGCCGGTTGTCGTGTCTGGGATACCGAAGGACGCGAGTTCCTCGATTTCACAATGGCCTGGGGCTCGGCTCTGATCGGCCACGCTCATCCGAAGGTGGTTGAAGCAGCCACTCGCGCCGCCATCGACGGTGTCAACTATGCCGCCGTCAACCGCCGCAGCGTCGAACTGGCGGAGTGGATTAAATCCTTGAGCCCCTGTGTGGAAAAAATCCGCTTCGTCGCCTCCGGCACCGAAGCCACGATGCTATGCCTCCGTGTCGCCCAGGCGGCCACGGGTCGCCCCAAGGTATTGCGATTCGAGGGAGCTTATCATGGTCAGCATCCCGTTGGAGTGGCCGGTATGATACAAGGCCGTCCCCGATCTCTTCCGAGTTGTGATCCATCCGGCACAGGAGCGGCGTGGGTGGAACGCGATGTATTGGTAGCTCCGTTCAATGACCTCGTCACGACTGAAGGGATTATCAGCGATCATGCCCCGGACCTGGCTGCCGTGATCGTCGAGCCGCTTCACCGATGTCTGACGCCGTGTCCGGGATTCCTGGAAGGCTTGCGTGAGTTGACGAGTCGTCGTGGCATCGTGTTGATCTTCGATGAAGTGGTCACTGGATTCCGTCTCGCTCCCGGTGGTGCTCAGGAATACTACGGTGTCATCCCTGACCTGGTTGCTTATGGAAAAGCGCTGGGCGGCGGCTTTCCCATCGGTGCTTACGGAGGGTGGGCGGACATCATGGAAGTCGTCAACGAGCACCGACTGCCAGGGCCGAATTACGTCTGGTCCGCTTCCACGACAGGTGGCAATCCCGTTTCCTGCGCTGTCGCAATCGCGACACTCGATATTTTGTCGGCGCCCGGAACATACGAACACTTTCATGGGCTCGGTCGGGGATTGCGCCAACGAATGGCTGCCGCGGTGCGCGGCAACGGTGTCGCGGCGCAAATACTCGGGGATGGTCCGTTGGCGCAGGTGGCTTTTTCCGCCGAACCGGTTTTCGATCAGGAGTCGTGGCTCAAGTCAGACCGCGCTCGCGGACGGAGACTGATGATTAATCTTCTAAAACAGGGAGTCTTTCTAAATCCGATGGGAACAAAACTGTACCTTTCACTCGCCCACTCGGAAGCGGAATTGGACACGTTCGTAGAAAAATTCTCAGCCGCGCTTCAATCGAGCGCCGGGTAGTCTTAGTCTTACTGAGGAGACCGTTGGATAGGCTACAAATCTTGACGGCGGCACAGACGCATCTGCTTCGTTGCTCGCTTGGTCAGAGGCCGCTGCGGGCATCCTCCCGCGTTCGCGCCTCGCATCTGCATCTGTGGCGCTCGCCATCATTCGTAGCCTATCCAACGGTCTCCTCAGTACATGGCCCTTTCGAGGAATAGTGCGGTTTTCAAATTGAAAGTGGTTGAAAATCGATGGAACGTGCATCCATGAAAAGGTTACGGATGGTCGGGTCCATACTAAAAGCAACCCCCATCGCACTGACGACAGGTGTCGCGCTCCTCGGTTTCGTCCTCACCTTCAAACTCTCCGCCGCCGAATCTCCAGCCGCGCCAGGCTCGCCAAGGGCCTACCGGGAGCATGCCATGGCACAGGAAGGAAACCCGGAACGCGGAAAGAAATTGTTCAATGACGCACGCACGCTGTGTTTTCAGTGTCACACAGTCGATGGCAAGCCAGTAAAACCCGGGCCGGATCTTCTGACTGTCGGTGACAAGTATCCGCGTGTTGAATTGATTCGCGCAGTGCTCGAACCCTCCGCAACGATCATGCCCGGCTACGGACGGACAGAGATCGAAACAAAGTCTGGCGAGAAGTTCGACGGCATCCTGAAGAGTGTTTCCCAAACGGAATTAATCCTCGTCAACGCTTCGTTGATGACAAACCGAGTGCAGAAGTCGGATGTGAAGGCCCAACAATCGAGCCCTGTCTCGATCATGCCCGAAGGAGTTCATGCGGGATTATCACCCGAGGAATTCACAGATTTGATCGCCTATCTCGAGGTCCTGAAGCAGCCAGAGATGCAGATGGCGAATGAGGCGGGCACACCCTCGGTTATCAGGCGTCTGGCGCAGCCCGTGACCATCAGTCCAATTCACGACGACTCCGTCAGGTTCGACAAGCCGACCTGGTTCGGCGAGCACCCGACAGTGCCAAATGTGTTTGTCGTGGCCGAGCAGATCACGGCCAGGGTTTGGTTGCTTGGGAAAAAGAATGGCGGTGACACCAAAACCCTTTTTGCCGATATCAGACCGGAAGCGACCACTGGTGAGATTGAAGGCGTGATGAGCGTTGCGTTTCACCCGCAGTTCGCCTCAAACCGGAAATTTTATCTGATCCATGATCTCGTGGAAGGCGGCGAACGGGCGATGGTGGTGGCCGAACGGATTGCCGCACCTGACGGAACCATTGATTCCGGCATGCCGTCGCGGCGCATCATCCGGATAGCAGCCACGACGGAGGTGCATCACGGTGGCGGCATGGTCTTCGGGCCGGATGGGATGCTCTACATCGGGATGGGGGACACCGGGCCGCAGGAGGATCCACTCGGACACGGGCAGGACTTGCGCACGCTGTCAGCAAAAATTCTCCGCATCGATGTGAACCGCACTGAAACAGGACGGAATTATGCCGTCCCGATTGACAATCCATTCGCAACTCACCGCGATCCCGCTGTTCGGCGCGAGATTTGGGCTTATGGGCTGAGGCAGCCTTGGAGATTCAGCTTCGATCCAATGACAAAGGATCTGTGGGTGGGTGATGTGGGCCAGAATCGTTTCGAGGAAGTGAGCATCGTGCGAGCGGGCGAAAATCACGGTTGGAATGTGTACGAGGGATTCGAACTGTTCTCGAATGCATTTCGAAAGGAAAACGCTGCCTACGCCCCGCCGGTTGCGTCTTTCCGCCGCAAACACGGTGTGTCCGTCACGGGTGGTTTCGTCTATCGAGCGCGACGGGAGAGCTCCTTCAATGGGGTTTACATTTGCGGCGATTACGAATCCCGGCGTCTGTGGGGCATCACGCAGCGCCTCGGAAAGTTACAAACGATTCGAGAGATCGGCACAAGCCCGGCAAAGGTTGTTTCCTTCGGTACTGACCGCAAAGGAGAGCTTTACATCGTCGGTTACGATCTGGGTGTGATTTACAAGGTGGATCTTTCCGCCGCGAAGTTCGAGTGAGGCGGATGGCGGCTGGTTGTTTTTCAAAACGCGTTCATCGTGTCCAGCACGGCACGGACCCGTGGAACTTCGTGAGTGCGGAACAAGTCTGTTCGACCCATGGACGCCAGGACGGCAAAGAAACCCTCGGCGGAACGGACTTCTTCCCTGAAGTAATCGAAGGCGTGGGGAAGGGCGTGGCAAACTGGAAACCCCAGTGTACGCAGGCGGAATGTGTTCAGAAAAACCTTCATTTGATGGCGCACACGAAGAGCACTGTCCTGAAGGTTCCGGTAATAAAATCCCAGCCCGGGATCAATGAAGATTTTCGTCAGACCCGTCTTGGTTGCCAGATCGATCTGGCGGGAGAAGTAATCCCTCATCATTCCCGTGGAGTCGGCTCCAAAGTCGAAGTCGCCGACTTCCCGGACGTTATCTCCTTGGACGTAGCAGATGATCACCGCCGCATCATGGGCTGCGATTTGCTGGTAGATTTCCATGCTTTCGGCGGTGCCAGTCAGGTTGATCACGTTGGCCCCCGCTTCGAGACACGCCCGGACCACCGCAGGCTGGTACGTCTCCACCGAAGTCAGAATGCCGGTGTCTCGCAGCTCACGAAGCACTGGCAGAAGCCGGTTGTTCTGTGCAGTGTCATCATGACGTGATGCATGTGCCAGGGTTGATTCAGCTCCGATGTCCACAATCGCCGCGCCTTGCGCATGAAGCACCCGCCCTCGTTCAATCGCCGCTTCGGTGCTCAGGCAAACGCTCTCCCGGTACCATGAATCCGGGGACAGGTTGACCACGCCCATGATCGCGGGATGAGTATTGAAGGGGAAATGCCTGCCGCCAATTGAGAATTCAACCACGCGAGCCTTGAGGGCGTCGTGGTGCTGGCTGGCAAGTTCGGCGAGATCTTCGAGTTTTAACACGTTTCAGTGGAGAATCAGAAATGAACCATCGCGTTTCGCTACAGCGGCGGCAAAACTCCACACGGGAATCCCGTCTTGCCGGCCTTTCATGTCGGATGCCTTGCCCGTGGAGTCGAAGAGTTGCCACGCGAAAGCCCCGCCCCTGTTCCAACCAGTGCCTTCAGACCAGGCAACCAGAGTCGATCCGTCGGAGGAGACGCTTATCGCCGGGTGACGGGCCTTGGCCGCGCCTGACGGAGAACGGGGTGTTTCCGTGGAGCCCGCTCCCGACTTCAGCGCTGTCCAGAAAATCTGCTGATCACTCTCCCATGCGGCCACGGTTCTTGTTCCAGACTGCGCGAAGGCGGCACTGCTCATCGGACAATTCGGAGTTTGCCACGGATGCGAAAGAATCGATTCGAAATTCCTTCCTTCACGTGAAGTCAACAGGCGCATGGATCTGTTTAACTTCTCCGAGGCTCCGCGGAACAGGACGAGAAGGTTGCCGTCGTCCCCTGAAAACGCACGAAGTCCGCAGCACCCGCAAGCTCCGGAATCTGCCGGACTGATCTGATGCTCGGCACCGAAGTCCCGTCCGTCGTTTGTGGAACGAGCGAGGAAGACCGCCCGATTTCCTTCGTCGGCCTCGGCACCCGGGATGAGGGCGTGCCAGACCACATGGACATTTCCATGTGCGTCCGCGGCCACGGAGCCGCCCCCGTCCAATCCGGCGGCCTTGGTGATCATATCCCGCTCCGGTTCGAAGGCCGTGCCTGCATCGTTCATCCGCGAGTAGAGCATGGGAACGCCTACGTGTGTGGCAGGAGATGCTTCAGAACTTCCATTCCATGCCACGTGAATCCGTCCGTTGCGTCCGAGGGCCATCTGGGCTCCACGTATCGAACCGACAGCAATGGCGCTTCCAGACTTGCTGTTGACTCGAATGGGCTTGGACCACTCAGCCTTCCCAGCCTCCTGTCGGACATACTGAAGGTCGCCGGCGGAAGGATTCCCTGAGAAATAGACTAGATGAAGCGTTCCGTGAGTGTCCGAGAGAAGCTGAGGTTGAATCCCGCCATTTGGAACGCGTTCGATGAGAAGTTTCGTAGCTTTGCCAGGTTCAGCCTTGAGTGATGTAAAAGAAGCGAAGATCGAGAACGCAACGGTGGCTGCGAAGATCATGGACGGACGGCAAAAATCGTAGCTGACACGATTTTGAGAGTATTGGAGTTTCATGGTGCGAACCGTAGCTTCGCGAGTGTTGTGGTCAAGAGTTCCAAAGTATTTTGAGGAGTTCAGCCCGCTTGGGCGCATCAAGGTCAGGAACAACAAACGGTCGGGAGTGGCCGATGGAACCAGAGAATGAGAAAGGCGGATGATATGGAAACAATCATGATATTTGTGGCGGTCTCAGCTTTCATGGTGCATCCACGCCGGGAACTTCGGCCTTTCCTTTTGGTGCTCCACACCTAAAGTCTCGTGCGAAATTTGAAACCTCGAACCTGGAACTCCTGAACGTTATGGCAGCAGATACCTCCGTCGTCGCAAAAGTCGAACTTCCACCACTCACACCGCAAAATCTCAAATCCAAGCTCGCTCCTGCGCCTGCCACCGCGCCGAAACACGCCGTCACCGTCAAAAACGCCGCCGGGCAGGATGTGATTCTCGGGGATCCGAGAGCGACGCGAGCGATGGTCGCCTTGATGGATGTCCATGCAGTTGTTGGTGGCGCGGCGTGTCATTGGGGTGGCCCTGCTGCCTTCGCAGAAATCAATGCAGCCATCCACGGCCTGATGTTCAGTGTCAAGGGCCGCCAGTGGCATGAAGCCTACAACTACGTGAACGACGCCGGCCACGCCGAGAATGGTGTTTATGCGTTGCGGGCCAATTACGGTTTCGATGGTTTGAATGCGGAGGCGTTGAAGGATTTTCGTTCGATCAAATCCAAGCTCACCGGCCATGGCGAATCCCACCTGAATCCGGAAGGCGTGCTTCTATCCAATGGCCCGCTCGGTTCGTCCGTCGGTCAGGCACAGGGTTTGGCCATCGGCGACAAACTCGCCAGGCGGGATCGGGTGACGATTCTGGTCGTTTCTGATGGCGCTTCAATGGAAGGCGAAGCGAAGGAAGGATTCGCCGCCATTCCAGGTCTTGCGGCGAAGGGCCACGTTAATCCGTTCGTGCTCGTGGTCTCGGACAACGACACCAAGCTGTCCGGTCGTATCACCAAAGACTCGTTTTCAATGCAGCCAACTTTCGAGGCAATGGATGATCTAGGCTGGGATGTTCGAAAAATCGCCAATGGCCACGATCTTCAAGCTTTTTACCTCTCGCTTGAAAAAGCTGTTGCTGACGCGAAATCGAATTCGAAAAAGCCCGTCTGCCTTTGGGTGAAAACCATCAAGGGCTATGGAATCAAGGCTACTGAGGAGAACTCCGCCGGCGGTCATGGGTTCCCGCTCGCAAACGGAGAAAAAATTCCAGACTGGATCACCGAGCTTTACAAGGGTGACAATGCACCCGCTGAATTTGTCGCGTGGGCTGCCGCGCTTCGATCGGATTGGGAGAAGAAGGAAGCTGAGAAGAAGGCCAAGGCTGCTGCTGCCGCCGCAAATCCGGCTCCGGCGGCACCATCGGTCAGAAAGGACAAAGTTCAGGCTGGACTTGCCGCGGGAGCAATCAAAGCCGCCATGGAAGGTCATCCCGTCTTCTCGGTCAGCTCCGACGTTCAAGGTTCGACGGGCATCAGCACCTTTCAGAAAGCAACTGGCAATTTCATAGAAGTCGGCATCGCGGAGTCGAACATGATCAGCGTTGGGGCGGGCCTCTCCAAGGCCGGCTACATTCCGATCGTGGATACCTTCGGCCAGTTCGGCGTCACCAAGGGCAACCTTCCCCTCACCATGGCTGCTCTTTCCCAGGCGCCGGTGATCGCGATGTTCTCGCACGTCGGTTTTCAGGATGCCGCCGATGGCGCTTCGCACCAGGCGACGACGTATTTCGCCGCTGTCAGCGCGATTCCGCACACCGTCGTCATTGCGCCGAGTTGCGCCAACGAAGCTGAGGCGTTTATGCACGGCGCCATCAAACGTATCGCCGATGAGCGAAATGCAGGCCGTGATGGCGAGTCCGCGATCTTCTTCGTGGGTCGCGAGAATTATCCTGTCGAATGGGTTTCCGGCGCCAGATACGAATGGGGCAAGGCGCAGATCATTCAAGAAGGCAGCGATGTCGTGCTGATAGGAAGCGGCGTGCTTTTCAGTAAATGTCTCGAAGCCGCGAAGCTGCTTCAGGCAAAGGGCAGATCCGCGACGGTCATCAACAATCCCTTCATCAACCGTGTGGATGTCGCGACCATTGGCGCAGCCGTCAAGAAGTGTGGTGGTCGTGTTGTGACCATCGAGGATCACCAGGTCATCGGCGGCATGGGTGCTCAAGTCTCGCACGCACTCTCCAACGCCGGTCTCGCCCATCGGATGACGACCCTTGGAATCCCAGGTGAGTTCGGCCAGTCGGCATACCTTGCGGAACAACTCTACGATAAGTATGGCCTCACCGGACCCAAGATGGCTGAAGCCGCGCTGGCGCTCCTGAGTTAGTTTGCAAATTCCCATGCAACCTTCACGAGGGTTGCGTGTTGTTACTCCGTGGCGACGCCCGGTTTGATCGCCCTCATCGTTCAATCGAACTACCACGGAGTGATTATATGGAAACAGAATGGATTTTGAGCCTTTGCATCGGCATCGGCCTGAGCGCCGCGTGCGGTTTTCGCGTATTCCTTCCCTTGCAAGTCATGAGCGTCGCGGCTTTCTGCGGCCATTTGAATCTTGCACCGGGATTCGAGTGGATCGGAACTCCGGTGGCTCTCGCCGCGTTTACCATTGCGACAACCATCGAGATTGCAGGTTACTATGTGCCGTGGGTGGATCATTTCCTTGATACCATCGCAGCACCCGCGGCTTTTGTGGCGGGGACGATCATCACGGCTTCGATGGTGAAGGACATGAGCCCTTTTCTTCAATGGACGCTTGCTGCGATTGCCGGCGGAGGAGCGGCGTCGCTGGTTCAAGGTTCCACAATGCTTGTGCGAACCATTTCAACCGCCACGACAAGTGGTCTGGCCAACCCCGTGGTGGCGACACTTGAACTCGGTGGCGCCCTGATGACATCGCTGCTCGCGTTGGTCGCCCCCGTGATGACACTGATGGCACTGGTGCTTCTGTCGATACTGATCGGCCGGCACATCATTCGCTCGCGAGGTTGGAGATCCACGGTGCGTTCAGGGCATTTCAACGAATTGGGGTGAGGATTGCTCGGGCTGCCCGGTTAGCGGCGATTGCGTTTCATGGAACCCGACACAGCATTTTCGAATTGCCACCGAAGCAGCAACGGAATCGTGTCTGGTTGTTGGAGTCAAAATGTGCCAGGAGCTCCTGCGCATGAGAGAATGTCATGCAGTCCACACGAACAGGGAGCTGGCGGTCGGGGCGAACTCCGTCGAGCGTGATTCCAAGGCCACTCTTGAACAATTTGGCACGATTGCGGAAGAATTGACGTAGTACGAACTTGAAGCATGCCATCACCCACCTGTCACCCTCGCGATCCATTGCACGGTCTCACTCTGGAGAGTATCGTCAATCACCTGGTCGAGCAGCATGGTTGGGTCGAGATGGGGCGTCGGATTCCAATCCGCTGTTTTCAAATCAACCCGTCGGTGAAGTCCAGCCTCACGTTCCTGCGTAAAACACCCTGGGCACGCCGGAAAGTTGAAACCTGGTTCATTGAAGAGCATCCGAATTCATGGTGCCCGCAAGGCCATTAACTGCGGCCGGGTTGTCCGGTCCGCCTACGCTCGTGTCTGTGTTCTGGTCGCTTTGCTTTTTGTGCTCGGCGCTGTTGGCGCTCATTTGGCCGTCCTTCCGGGGGATATCCATTGCTGTACATGATCGGTGTGTTTTTGCTCGAAAGTCGGCGTTTCGATGTTCAGGAATTGCCCCAATGAAGACCCCTGACCTTGTTCCCGTGTGAAAAAAAACAATACCAGCAAGGAACTTTACAAACGGTTGCGTACCGTGCCTTGGCCACAGCTATGGGGCGAGGAAGTGGCGCGGTTCGACCAGGCCACTCCGAGGGCACGGTTCGAAAGAGTATCCGTCATTCGTGCAGTGAGTGTGGTTTTTTCTGAATCGGGCCCCGTGGAGCAGGAGGAGGAAGTGAAGCAATGGTTGCTCCGGCTGTTGCATGATCCCGAGGAAAAGATCCGCCGCTATGCCATGGCAGCTCTGCCCAAGATTGGCGCGGGCGCAAGTGAGGAAGCGGAACTCCTGGCGTTGCTGCGGACGACCACAAGCGCGCGCGAGGAAAAATTCCTCGGACAGACGTTGGGTAAGATTGGAGGAGCAGCCACTTCCGTGACCCTGGAAGCGGCGGGTGGTTTCTCTTCTCAAACGGTGCAGAGGGTAAAAGCCAACGTCGCTCGGGTTCAAAGTCCCAGCGCCGTTCGCCTTGACCGTGTGCTCTCCGACTTCAAACATTTGCGGATTCAGCTGCGTGGTCGCGGGGGGCTGGAAGGCATCGTGCGTGATGAAGTGGAGGAACAGGGGATGTTCCGCGTCGAGGATGTGGACCGAGGCTTGGTCGTGATCACGGCTCTGGCTCCATTCAAACTTGCCGACATCTTCGCCCTCCGGTGTTTCGGTACAGTGGGTTTTGACCTCGGCCTCGTGAAATCCGCCAGCGAAGCCGGGTCCATCGAAGCTTTGGCGTCGAGGATCGCTTCGCCTTTGGCGTTGCGCCTGCTCGAAGCGCTCACCGAGGGCTCTATCCGCTATCGCCTCGACTTCATCGGGAAGGGGCACCAACGCGGGACCGTGCGACTTGTGGCAAATCGGGCCTATGCTCTGTGCCCGCGAATTCTCAATGACGCGCGGGAAGCTCCGTGGGCGGTTGATATCCACACCACAAGGCGGGGAGCTTCGGTTGAATTGCGTCCGAGGGTGACGCCCGACCCTCGCCACGTTTATCGCCTCGATGATGTGCCCGCGGCGTCCCACCCGCCCCTTGCCGCCTGCATGGCTCGCCTAGGTGGGCGCATGGAATACGAAATCGTATGGGATCCTTTTTGTGGGTCAGGCCTGGAGTTGATTGAACGCGCCTTGCTCGGTGGTGTCAGTCGCATCTATGGCACTGACCGCAGCGCGGCGGCGGTCGGCATCACCGGGCGAAACTTTGCCGCCGCCCGGCTCGATTTCGTGGAAACGCATTTCATTTGTTGCGACTTTCGCGATTTCGCCACGATGCAGGGATTGCCCCCGAATAGCCTGACACTCATCATCACCAACCCGCCGCTTGGCCGGCGTGTCCGCATCCCGAATCTCCGTGGGCTCTTCGACGACCTTTTCTCCGTCGCTGCCAGGATGCTCCAACCTGGTGGCCGGCTCGTCTTCACGAATCCGTTCCGTATGGAAAGCCCCCAACCTTCGCTCAAGCTTCAGTCCAGGAGGATCGTGGATCTTGGCGGCTTCGACTGCCAGTTGGAGGTCTATCGAAAGATAGAGCGTTGAAAAGAAGCGTCACGCCGACATGCTTCGTGGTGTCCCTCTGCAAATAGTTCTTCAGATCAAAGATCGAGCAAGGCCGGCCCAGCTCCCAATCAACCTTCTAAAACCTCCGCCCGCACTGCTTCCAGCCGGTTTTGGAGCCGCTTGGCGGAGACGGGTTGCGCGGTTCCCAGCTCCTGGGCGAAGATGGAAACTTTGAGTTCCTCCACCATCCATCGAAACTCGTCCAGCGTTCGCCGTACCGAGGGGGAAGGGGCGTGGATCGCCGACAGTTTCTTCCACTGCTCAACAAACGGTGCAGCCTGGAGCGCCTTCTCCTCATCTTTCGTTGGGTTCAACGCGGCGCGCTCGGCGCGGATCAGCATCGCCTTGAGGTAACGCGGGAAGTGCATGAGCTGCTCGAAGGGCACGAGTTCGAGAATTCGGGATGGAATCAGCGTGTCCAAATCAGCCCGCATTCCGGGGTAAGGCTGGCGACAGAGCAGGATTTCCTGACGTGTTTTGAGAATGAGCCCGACCCGGTCCGTGAATGGCGAAATCAGGCCGGGTAATCGCGATTTTGCCTGTGCCACAGTTGCATGGAAGGTCGATTCCAGTAGCAAGTTTATAGAACTCCTGGCGGAAGATGGGATCGCGCCAGACTTTGGCAGCGCGTTTTCCCTCTCGCTTGGAATGTTTAGGGCACTCAAATCCTTCAACAAAGTTGGAGCATTTCTTGGCCGTGGTTCCGTCGGCGATTCGGCCGGAGAATGATGTCGGGGTGGCTGCGTTTCTCCCGGTTTACCGCCAAGGGGGCTCGGCTGAAAGAGGTGTCGCACCAAATGCCGATACGCCGTCTCGCGCAGCTCCACCGCCGGGCCGAGCGTGACGTAGAGCACGGCAAATTGATCAAGCGCCCGAAGATCCTTTTGAAGCCACGCCAGTTCTTTTTGCAGAACTAGTTCGCAAAGGCGTTCAAAACCCCGATCCGTTGCAGATTTCGCTTCGTTGCTTGTTCGGAAAATCCGGAGGGAGACTTCGTTGTCCTCCGGCTGAAGACCTGGATATGCGAACACTGGCAAGCCTTGCACCGTCGTGATCTCCACCCGATCCGGAACATCGCCGAAGCTCCAGGTTGTGAGGCCATAGCGCTCCCATTTTTGCGTTGCTCGCACCCACGCGCTCTCGCCGGCCATTGCCACGGCTTTTGTTTCGTCCTGCTTCAGCTTGTCGCGCAATTCATCCAGATCACGTCCGGCAGCGAGCACCTGATTGTGACCTCCAGTGATTTCGAAGCGTGGACGCAGATGATTCGGAAGCGCATTTAAGTCCCACGTTTCCGGTGGAACCATCACTCCGAACTTTTCCCTCACCAGGCGGCTCAATGCGCCGCGATCTGGCAACCCGGCGAGCGCCGCCGCGATCTCCACCGCTTTCGGAGCGAGCGGCATCAACTGGATTCGCAGCGCTTTTGGGAGCCCGCGGAGCAACTCGGCCGCCTGTTCCTCGCGCAGCGCGGGCACGACCCAATGCAGCCTTTCGGGCGCGATTGTTTGCGCCATGCCGGACGTCAACTTGACCGTCACGCCATCGTGGTCCTCACCGGGTGCATACGCGTATTGAATCGGAATGCTTTGCAGGCCGACCTGCACGACATCTGGAAACGCATCGGTGTCGAAGCTCAGATCGCGGTTGCCAACGATTTGCTGCTCGGTGGCACAAAGGAAATCGGCTGCGCTTTCCGCACGCTCGCCCACCAACCGGTTTAGTTCGTGAGCCGAAGAGATGTTCTGAATCCGCTCCGCGTAGAAGTCATGAAATGCCTGGTCGATGTCAGGTAGTTCACGGTGACGCACACGCGTGAGCCACGACTCAATCTTATGCCGCAGTTGGCGGTTGTGTTCGAGAAAATGGTGGTTTGCATTGATGGTGTCCTCGGTCAGTGCGGAGCGGATGAATATCTCCGTCGCCGCTCGTGAGTCCACGTTTCCAAAGAAGACAGAGTGACTGGCGATTTCCAGGCCGTGCAAAAAAAGCCGTTCGCGAGCCAGAACCTTGCCGGCGCGTGGATCCCAATGTGGATTGTCGTAAGTGATCTTGCAGGCATGCCGGCCCAGTTCCTCGATCCATGCCGCATCGACACCTGCGGTGGTGCGCGCGTAAAGCCTGGAGGTCTCGACAATTTCCCCGGCGACGATCCACTCCGGCTGCTTCGTTCCGGCGGGTCCGGGTGAAGCCTGTTTGTTTGGAGCTGCCTTTTTGGATGAAGGCGGTGATCTGTCAAACATTGCCGAGCCGGGAAATACCATGAGTTCACGGTCACCGCCTGTTTTGTAAAGGTTACGCTCCTGCCGCTGCGCGACATGGCCGAGCAGCCCGCTGAGGATAGAACGATGGATGGCTTCGTGGCGGCGGCGCTCGGCGTTTGGTCCGTGAGTACGGTTACGATGCCGCTCCCGCCCTTGAACCTCCCTGGGAGTGCTGGGATCCCTGTTGGCAAAGTTCTCCGTGGGCAACACGCCGACAGGGCTGTTGGCGTTCGCAGGTTCAAGCACGGAACGTCCGGGCAGGTTTGCGGGATTCTCTCCATGCAAAATAGTGCGGGGCGGACGATCGAGCGTCAGGCTGGGTGCCTGCCCTACTTGACCGAGGGCATCTTCAAGCTGCGCATGCAGGTCGATCCATTCGCGCATCCGCATGTATGACAGAAAATGCGCCCGGCAGAACTTCCGCACCTGGCCTTGAGTCTTCAATGCCTCCACCTGGTCGTGGTACGCGTTCCAGATGTTGAGCAATGTCAAAAAGTCGGAGCCCGCGTGCTGGAATCTCCTGTGAGCTTGATCAGCGGCTTCGCGAGCATCCATGGGTCTTTCACGAGGATCCTGGATGCTCAAACCTGCGGCGATCACCAGCATGTCTTCAACGCAATTCTCACGCCTCGCCTCGATCAACATCCGGCCAACCGTCGGGTCGATTGGGAGCCGGGCGAGATCTCGGCCAAGCGGGGTGAGATCGCGATCCGCGTCCAGCGCTCCCAGCTCCTGGAGTAGTTGGTAGCCGCTGCTGATGGCTAGGGGCGTGGGAGGGTTGAGAAACGGGAAGGTCTCGATTTCTCCCAGGCGGGAGGCCTTCATCTTGAGTATGACTTCGGCGAGATTTGCGCGCTGAATCTCTGGCTGCGTGTGTTCCGGACGAGCGAGGAAATCCTCCTCCGAGTAAAGACGGATGCAAATGCCGCTCTCAACTCGGCCGGCGCGGCCCTTGCGCTGGTTGGCACTGCTTTGTGAGATCGGTTCGATGGGAAGGCGTTTGGTGCGCGTGCGCGGATTGTAACGGCTCAGGCGAACAAGACCGGCATCAATGACATAACGGATGCCTGGAATAGTCAGCGAAGTTTCAGCGATGTTTGTGGCGATGACAATTCTCCGGCGCATGCACGGTGCAAAGACACGCTGTTGATCACCCGCAGAAAGGCGTCCGAATAGTGGCACAACTTCAACATCCCCGCCAACTCGGCCTTGAATGAGATCTCGAGTTTCCCGGATGTCTCTCTCGCCCGGCATGAAGATCAAGATGTCGCCGCAATCCGTTTCGATCAGGATGTTCTCCACGCAATTTGCCGCCGCGTCGATGTATGTCAGATCGCCACAATCCTCGTCCACTTCGTTGATGGGTGCATAGGCGACTTCGACAGGAAACATGCGACCGGAGACCTCGATGATCGGAGCGCCACCGAAGGCTTCTGAGAACGCCTGGGTATTGATGGTCGCGCTGGTGATGATGAGTTTGAGCTCGGGCCGTCGAGGAAGAAGCAGCTTCAAATGGCCAAGGAGAAAATCAATGTTCAGGCTGCGCTCGTGCGCTTCGTCCACAATGATCGCCTCATACTCGCGCAGGTCGCGGTCGCCCTGTGTCTCGGCAAGCAGGATGCCGTCGGTCATGAACTTGATCAAAGTCTCCGGGCTGGACTGATCCGCGAACCGAATCTTGCATCCCACCTCGCGACCGAGTGTCACGCCAAGTTCGTCCGCAACGCGGCGGGAGATGGATAGTGCCGCCACACGCCGAGGTTGCGTGCATCCAATCCGGCCATCGACTCCAAGACCGGCCTCGAGGCACATTTTCGGTATTTGCGTGGTCTTGCCCGAACCGGTCTCGCCCGCGATGATGATGACCTGGTGTTCTCGAATGGCGGCAACGATGTCATCACGTCGCGCGGTGATTGGAAGCGCCGGTGGATGGGAGACCTGTGGCAGGGCGATGGCACGCCGTTCTCGAATCTCGCGTGAGCGGCGGGCCTGGGAGAGCCAGCGTTCGAGCAAGTCCGGCAGGACATTGCGGCGCGGCGGGTGCGACGCAAGGGTGTGCAGCTTTGCTTCGAGGCGCGCGCGGTCGCCCAGCAGGCACTGCGGGAGCAGAGCCGTCAGTTCGGCAAGAGCCATATTTGGTGAACCGGATATCTGCACACCTCAATGCCGGGAGTTTCAAGGCTGGGGAGCGTTTCGGCAAAAGGAATTTCACTGTTTCACTCCAGGCCATCTTGATCAGCGGCGGCCAGGGGCGTTTGAAACCTTCGCCCGGCAATTTCTTCGTCGCATCAATGCCGAGTTTGCTGCCGCTGGCGATTTAGCTGGTGGCGTGGTCGAGCACGTCGGACGGGCCTTTGGTGAGTCCTTGCGGATGCTCACGAAGACGAGGTTGTGGAAGACGCCTTCCGCCGGCAGCGCGATGTCCACGATCTCGGGGAAGTTCATCTTGAAGATGGGCAGGAACAGGTTCATGGACGCGCCGCCGATGTAGAAGGCCTCCATCGGCGGGATGCCGGATCACTTTTTGCGGAATCATCGTCTACATCCTTTGTATGAAATGCTTCTTCAAGATGCTGGCGACGGCGGCGGCGGGTTGGGCCGCATTCAATGTCGCCATGTTCCTCACGTTTCGGCTGATCGGTTTCGGCGTGGACGGCCACGGAGTCCTGCTTAACCCCCAATCCCAAAGCGCCAAACTCATCGCCGTCTGGACGAAGCTCGAACCGCTCCCTCTGGTCGTGGCCAAACCATACGTCATCATCATCGGTCTGTATGCGTTCGCGTTCATGCAGGCCGTCACCTACCGCCTGCTCTCGCCCGCTTGGCCGGTCGGCATTCGCGAGCGGGCGCTCCGGCTGGCGACACTGCGCTTTGCGCTCACGTTTTTCTTTTGGGAATTCTTCACGCCGTTCAACCAGCTTGGCGAACCGTTGCCGTTGATCGCGGTGGAATTGTCCTTCTGGGCCGTCGTCGCGCTGGCGGAGGCGTTCGCCATCGCCACCACGGCGGAATCGCTCTGGAAAAATACCGCTCTGGCGAAGGAGGCGTAGTATGATCGCGACACCAATGAACGCGGATGAGAAGCAAGTGCTGGCCAGCGCGCGGGCGGGCGACGAGTCCGCCTTCAACGAACTCATGGCCGCGCACGGACGCGAAATCCGTTCCTACCTCTACCGCATGACCGCTTGCCGCGAGGACGCCGAAGACCTGGCGCAAGTCGTGTGGGTGCGCGTCTTCCGCAACCTCGCCAGATTTGAGGGCCGCTCCAGCTTTCGCACCTGGCTGTTCACCATCGCCACGTCTGTCGCCCGCGACCACCATCGCGCCAAGCAACGCTGGCCCGTGGAGGCGCAGGATCATGCCCGCGCGCTCGCCGAGTCCGGGCCGGAAACCGCCGGGGAATTCCGCCGCGTCGCGCGCCTGTCCGAAGCGGGACGATACGAAATCCGCGAGCACATTGACTTCTGCCTCACCTGCATCATGAAGACGCTGCCATTGGAACAGCAACTTGCCGTGATGCTGGCGGACATTTACGGTTTCATCGCCACTGAGGGCGCGGAGATTGTCGGCGTCACGCTCGGCATCTTCAAACATTTGCTCCATGACGCACGTCTGACGATGGAGCGCGTCTTCGAACATCGCTGCGCGCTCATCAACAAGTCGGGCGTGTGCCATCAGTGCAGCGAACTCAACGGCTTCTTCAATCCCGCGCAAGACCAGCAGGCCGAACTGTCGAAGATCGACCTGGTCCGCGCCGCCGATGATCCCAATCGCAGCCATCTGCTCGACTTGCGCCTCGCCCTCGCGCGCGGCATGAACCCGCTCCACTCCGAAGGCTCAGATTTGCAGGAAGCAATCATGGCCGTCGTGCGGAAAGCAGTAGCGTAGGCGGTGTGGTCGCCGAAAGAGCCTCCGCCGGGCTTCGGCTTCTCAAGCGGGCCTGTCGTGTCGTAGCCTTCGATGACGAAGTCGGCCTGTCGCGCCGAAGCGCAGCGAAGGCGGACGTTGGGCAAAACGGTTTTCAATTCGGGCAAAATGTTTTCAAGGCTCGGCCAACTTGGGTCACTTCATGAATACGACTTTGAAATCCAAGAGCGCAGTTCATGGCAAAGCTTCGCTAACTCCGGAAAAATGAGCAGAGATGCGTGAACCGTTTCGGGCGTCACGGCATCGATGCTTTTCGGATGTCCTGCTTCATTCCTGGCCAAGCGAATCTGCTGAATGAACGCCGACCAGAACGATTCAAACATGTCGGCGAGCTTGCGAGGCATTTTCTGTTTCTGAGCGATAATCTCTCGCTCCAATGCATCCAAGACGCGCTTGATTCGCCAGTCCAGCAAATCGCTTGGAACAGCGCGTCCCAAAGCTTTCATCTTCGCTTCGAGCGATTCTTTGAGTTCCAAAGCAAGACTCTCTGCCGCCGCTCCCACCATGACCGCTGCGGATTTCATGCACGCGCTGTTGTAGGTCTGGACGGCTTCTTCGAGGTATGAATTGGCAATCGCGTTCAGCTTGCCGTGCTTCCGAAGGTAAGCCAGATAACCGTCCAGGTTCGCCGGGTCGCGACTGAAGTGCTCCAGCCACTTGCGCCCTTTTTCAGTCAGGTGGCAATGAGGCGACTCAACATTATCAATGTTGTATCCCCACGACAGGTAGCCCGTCCGAAAAAGGTCATGCCAGAAGGTGAGCAACGCTTGCTGCTCGGATACGTCGTCGCGCTCTCGCAGGTTAAGCTCTCTTTCGACCCTGCCGAGAATCACGCCGGACTGAAAGTTGTCCGGGTCGTTCTCAGCCAAATCCTTTATGGTCTTCAGGAGAGTCTTGCGGAGGGTTTCGCCATCGTGCGCTTTTTCCATAGTCATTCGGTTTGGCTTCGTCCGTTCAAGGCGCATCAGCGGAAGCGTCCGATGCCGCCTTCCGCTGAATCGGCTTGAGTCCGTATTTGACGAACAGCGTGTCCGCAACCGCGAACGCCAAGTTTTCGGACGGCTCGCGCTGCGCGCTCATGCTGTCGATGACCTCGTTGTAAAGATTCTGTTTTTGTTCGAGCAGTTTAAAAATGATTTCCTCGTAAGTCTCCTCAACCCAGAGGTCGTAGGCGAACACGGTCTTCGTCTGTCCGGGACGATGAGCGCGAGCGGTTGCCTGATTCATCACTGCCGGATTCCACCAGTGGTCGAAGTGAACGACGTAGTTGGCAACCACGAGTTCGTTCAACCCCAAGCCAGCAGTTTTCGGGTGGCCGACGAAAACTTTGTGCTCCGATTTCTCTTTGAACGCGGCGAGTAGCGCCTTTCGCTTGTTGTCGCTCGTCGCTTTGGAGTAGTTGAGCGCACCGAAATCAGCCAGTTCCTTTTCCAGCCAGTCAGCCCCGGCAAACCGCTCGTCGGTGTATTGCGAGAACACCAACGCCTTGTCCCCTTCCGCCGCGATGTCATCGAGACTGTCACGAAGCCAAACGAGTTTTGAACTCTCGCCCGACCTCGGACAGCGATTACAGACCTGTTTCAGTTTGTTCAAGAGGACGATGATGATTTGAGCCGTGATAGTTTCGCCCTTGGCGTGAAGTTCAAGCACGCCTTGTTTTTCAAGCTGGTCGTAGCTTCTTCGCTGTTCATCTTCCAGCCGCAGCCAAACCGGGTTCTGGACGAGCGGCGGCAAATCGGTGAGCACATCCTGTTTCCGGCGGCGAAGGAACATGGGCCGCAGCACGCTTTGGATTCCCTGCGACCAGTCAAGTTGTCCTTGAGAAATGTCTGGCTTGAGCACGTTCAGAATTGTCCACAACTCATCCGTGTTGTTTTCCAGAGGTGTGCCGGTGAGACCCCAACGATATGTTGCACGGAGCTCGCGGACTGCGCGGGTGATTCCACTGCTCCAGTTTTTGACGCGCTGCGCTTCGTCGAGAGCGACCAAATCGAATCCGCCTTTTCGCAACGTCAGCACGTTTTCAAGGTCGTTCCGCAACGTGTCGTAAGTCGTCAGCCAAACGTGGGAGGCCTGTCGCCAGCAAATCTTTCGATGCTCTCTGTCGCCACGCACCACCGTGACAGCAAGGTTTCCAGCCCACTTTGCAAGCTCTCTGTCCCAATTCGGAATGACGCTGAGAGGGCAAACAATGAGGGCCGTCCGAATCTTGGCCGTCTGAAACAGCATCCGCAGAGCAACAGAAGTCTGGACGGTCTTGCCAGTTCCCATGTCGTCACCCAGTAGCGCCGACTGCGTCTCGACAAGGAATTCAACACCCTTGGTCTGGAAGGCGTAGAGATTCGATGGCAGGTCAACGACAGTTCCCAAATCCAAATTGACCGGACGTTGCAAGAGCGGGAGCAGCAAATCCCAAACATTCATGCCGCGCGTCACGCGCCCACGCGCTTGTTCAAATGCTTTGCGATTACCAAGACCAGCGCCGCCAAATGCGAGGGGCGGGGTTTGCAACTTATCAAGGCCGGGGGCTTTTCCTGGCGTCTCCGCTTCGGCAGCGTATCGCTTGCCGTCGGCCCGGGCTGAACGAGCAAGCGGCTTGTGCAAATCCTCTGACACCGTGTCGCGGGCCATCAGCAACGCCAAGCAATCCTCGGTCGGCAGCCGGCGCGACGTTCCGAGCCTGCGATTCAAGTTGTCGGAAACAATCGGCGGCTTGGTGAGACGACGAATACGATTCGGCGCGGTAGAGGCTTGCAGTTTCGCGCGAAGCTCTTCCGTGTCGGCTTGTCCAAGCAACGCCAGAGGCGAATGCGCAACCGGCTCAACTTGAAAGCGCCAACCTTCGGCAAAGGTTTCAGCAGTCTCTGCCTGCTCACCAAGTTGGCAGGCGACGTTGCGCGGAACTGCAAGCAGAGGTGGGGAAGTTTGGGGCGGAGACGAAATCGCTGGAAAGCTTACCGCACTCGATTGCGCTGGATGAAAACCGTAATCTGCTTCCGGCAACCAGCCGACTGTTGGCTCTGCAAGCTGTTCGACTCGCAATTCGCGCAACGATGGCGCGGGAATTTCACTGGCCGCTTTTCCGACCCGTTCTTGAACTTTTTGGAGAAGCGAGAGCACAGCCAATCAGCTTTCGAGCACGCGCTCGTCATGGACATATTGCAGCCCTTCGGCGAGGCGTTGAAACGGCTCGGTCAAATCCCAACGGCCAAACAAATCGCGCAACCGCTCGGCAGAAGAATCAAAGTCAGCCGCAAACTTCCAGTGAGCTTCAATCTCCACTTGGGCAAACTTCCCCGACGCAGACTGTAGGAGAAGCGATTTGGATTTGGGCTGGTCATCCTGCTTCGCTTTCGCGCCGCTTGGACGGGCAACTCGGATGACCGGCGCGGAAACCTTGTGGCGCACGTCGAAGTAAGCCTCGTCGGCTATCAAGATGAGTTGCGGTTTCTCACGGACTGAGGAAATCAGCGGCGCACCGATGAGTTCCGTTAGAACGTGAGGCAGCAGTGATTTGCCGTAGAGCGTCCGTTGAAGCTGCGTCGGGCGAACTGGCGCTGTGCAACGAAACTCCAATGGCTTGCTCCATTCATCCGTGACGAGGATTGCACCGCGATACGCTACGCCGTCGTCAAATTCGCGATAGCCGAGAAAACCGATTGTCGTCTGCGATGCCGGTGGTTGCTGGTTGGTTTCCATATTCACATTTGAATCAGATTTGAGTTGGTGTCGAAAGTGTTTTGAGCCTCCTCACGTCGGCTGCTACGGGTTGGTTTTGAACAGCGCGTCAATTTTGCGGCGGATTTCTTCGCTCATTTTGATGAGCGGCGGCCATGGACGTTTGAAGCCTTCGCCCGGCAATTTCTTCGTCGCGTCGATGCCGAGCTTGCTGCCGCTGGCGATTTCGCTGGTGGCGTGGTCGAGCACGTCGGACGGGCCTTTGGTGAAGATGCTGTCGCGCTGCGGGTCGGTGTTGGCGCAGAGGCGGAAGAGGACATCACTGGTGTTGTGTACATTCACGTCGTCGTCCACTACCACGATGTATTTGGTGAACATCATCTGCCCCATGCCCCAGAGGCCGTGCATGATTTTGTAGGCCTGCATTGGGTAGGTCTTCTTGATGCTCACGAAGACGAGGTTGTGGAAGACGCCTTCGGCCGGTAGCGCGATGTCCACAATCTCGGGAAAGTTCATCTTGAAGATGGGCAGGAAGAGTTTCACGGACGCGCCGCCGATGTAGAAGTCTTCCATCGGCGGGATGCCGACGATGGTGGCGGGATAAACGGCGTCCTTGCGATGCGTGATGGCGGTGACGTGGAAGACGGGATACGGCTCGGGCAAGGTGTAGTAGCCGGTGTGGTCGCCGAACGGGCCTTCATCGCGAAGCGGCTCGGTCGGGTCCACATAGCCTTCGATGACGAAGTCGGAATTCGCCGGAACCTCCAAGTCATTCGTCTCGCACTTCACCAATTCCACGGATTTCTTGCGGAGGTAACCGGCGAGCAGGAATTCATCCAAGCCGTCGGGCAACGGCGCAGTGGCGGCAAAGGCGAACACGGGATCGCCGCCGAGAAAAATGGCGACAGGCATGCGCGTGCCGGTTTCGTAATAGCGGCGGCCGTGGCGCGCGCCGACTTTCTGGAGCTGCCAGTGCATGCCGGTGGTGCGGTCATCGTAAATCTGGATGCGATACATGCCGACGTTGCGTTCGCCGGTGTCGGGATCCTTGGTGACGACGCAGGGGAGGGTGATGAAGCGCCCGCCGTCGAGAGGCCAGCATTTGAGGATGGGGAGGTTGAGCAGGGTGGAAGATTGATGATTGATGATTGATGATTGATGATTGTCGATTGAAGGAGCGGAGGGCCACGGTTCGGTGCGCGTGGGCGGAGCGTCGAACTTGCGGATCACCTCTTTGCACGGGCCGGTTTTCACAAGCTTTGGTTTCGCGTGGCGCAAATCCAAAGCCTGACCGAGCAGTTTCATTGTCTCGCGCAACGAAGTGGGCGGCTTGGCTTTCATGAGCGAGCCGAGTTCGGCGGCGGCGGCGTCCACGGATTCGGCGCCGAGGCTCAGGGCCATGCGTTTGTGCGAACCAAGCGTGTTGATCGCGACGGGGAAGGGTGAGACCACGCCGTTCACGGTGGGCTTCTCGATGAGTAACGCCTTGCCACCGCCGGGCGATTTCATCTCGCGGTCAGCCAGTTCAGTAATTTCGAGTTCGGTTGCGACAGGTTGGGTGATGCGTATGAGTTCGCCTGCCATGTCGAGTTGGGAGACGAAGTCCCGGTAGGATTCAAAGGCCATGTTGATGTGAGAATAACAGACGGCCAATTACTGGCAAAGCACGCGTTGAACGGAATCCCGCGTCAAGGTCCGATTGTTCAGTCCAGGAGGAGCGCTCTCGAACTGGTTTGCAACGTGTGACCACACTTGCGGCTTTGTAATCCACGATGAATGGGAATCATGCGGGTCTGCTGGATGGCATCTGCTATGTCTGGAGTGAGGGGGGTGATTACGAGAGCGGGCGCTCCACCTCACCATGCCGCCCAGGATCCGCCGTCTTCCCAATAACCGCTGCCACGATAGATTTTCATCAGTCGCATTGGCTTCCATGCAACCGAGCCATCCAATCGTCCCACGTTGCCGCCTTCTCCGCCCAGTTGCTTGCCGACGGGCACGTAGCCCGGAGTAAAATCGATCTCCGAGTCGTCGATGGGATTCCCATAGAATTTGAAACCTCGCCGAGTGTGAGGGGCGAATGCGCGGGCATAGCCGCTGGACCAATTATTGGGATCGGTCACCAGTACCAGGTCGCCGCTGTCGCTTAGAGTTTGTGGCGAGATCCAGCCTGGTTCCCTGGGCGGGCCGAGTACGGGCCACGGAGTGCCAAAACGTCCGCCAAGGTAATTGTAACCGAGCACAAATCCATAAATCGGAAAACGCCACTCGGGCCGCTTCTTGAAGTACTCACGCCAGTTTGGGCAACTCAGAGTGTCTCGGGTGCCGGTATAGAAGATCATCTGTTCACGGGTGGTTCTCGACATCATTGGGATATGCTCATCTCCAGGCCTGTGCGCTGTCTCGCTCGCGCCGCTTGGCAGCTTGTCTGTGTGATCCGTCGCGTAGAGATGTGTCGCCAGAAGGAATTGTCGCAGGTCATTGCGACAAGCCGTGCGTCGCATTCTTTCCTTGCTGCTGGCAAGCGCCGGGGCAATGAGCGAAGCAAGGATCGCGATGATCGCGATCACGACAAGGAGTTCTACCAAAGTGAACGCCTTGACTGCCCGGCATGCCAGGTGGGATTTCACAATGACTGCCAAGGGGTTCTCACTTGATGAGATCGATTATTAGCCCGCAAAAGGTGACGTTACAAGGGAGGATTGAAGGAAGATGCCTGCTCTCAGCGCGTATGCATGAAGGGGATTCAAAGGGAGGGACGCTTGCGAGAGACGAAGCGCATGGCTTTGGCGAGATTGTTTTCCCCCATGTCAGCGTGGAAGTCGGTGATGGTTTTGTATTTTGGGTTGGGCTGTCGTTGACG